>JAEEGF011216805.1_pt1 | contig 31858 bp, 32 predicted proteins | sample 9134171 | NCBI WGS metagenome assembly JAEEGF01 (sample SAMN16246542, study PRJNA631951) | gut metagenome | biome: gut microbiome; feature: rumen; material: AP-attached | host: Bos | place: Iran: Karaj | collected 2018-10 | reverse complement strand
AGCTGCTTTGCGGTGGCGAGGCTTGCCTCGGTGCAGGTCGGGTCGCGGTAGAACACCGCGGACTGGTGGGAGTTTTCGCCGTAGCGCATGGGCACGGGGTCAACGAATTTGAGAATCAATTCTTCGGACATTTTTTCCTCGTTGTTTTTCGTAAAAATAGCAAATGCGTTAGTACATGCTGGCTGGCGGGTTGTTATCATCGAGGCCGGGCAGGTCGGGGTTCGCGGGGTAGTTCGCGAGCGGATCCTCGGGTTCCACGGTCAGGTTGTAATAGACATTGTTCTTGAGCTCGTCCTCGATGTAAAAGAGCGTGCCGCCCATGGCGCTTCCGCAACCGGCGCATGCCCCCTGGTAGCGGATTTGCAGGCGGTTGTCGTCGGTCAAGTCCAGAATCTCGATGTCGCCGCCGTCGCCCTGCAGCGTGCCGCGCACGGTCTGGTGCAACCATTCCTCGATCTTCTCAATTTTTTGCACCTTGGTCATGGCGTTCCACTCGGCGTCGGCCTCGGCGCGTCCTTCGGCGCTTTGCGTGCGGTACTTGATGCGCTCCATCTTTTCGCGCACAATAATGGCGGCGCCCTTCTTTTGGGGGTAGGTTTCGGCGATTTTGCCGATGAGTGTTTGCATTTGCGAGACCTCGACGGCATTCTCTGGGATGGCTGGCTCGTCGGGAGTGTCGCGCAGGTTTTGCTCGATGCTTGCCGCGGTAATGGCGCACGCCTCGTCAATTGTTTTTTGCTGTATCAGTTTGCAGAAGGTGTCGGCGAGGGCGGTAAAGACTGGACCGCCGTACGTGAAAAATCGCGTTTCCAAAATCTTGTCGCAGTCCGGGTCCACCATCAGGTAGACCTTGAGGCTAGCTTCCTTCACGTCTACGAGGGCGAGGCCTTTTTCGTCGGCTTCAATCTGGAAAATGGCACCACGGTACTTGGGGGCCTTCGCGATCTCCTGCACCTTCTGGGAAAGCTTTGTAGAATTTTCTTCGTTCATATCGGTAGTCAACTATTGCACGTCCACCGTCACCTTGTACATGGGCTTGCCACGGTGGCCCGAGAGCCCTCCGGCAGGGGCGGTAATCACCTTGAGGTTCTTCTTGGTGACGCCCGGCTGCTGTTGCAAAACCTTGAGCAGATCCGCGTTGCGCTTGGCGGCGAGTTCGGCGAGTTCTTTTTTGAGGGCGTTCAGGTCGATGCTCGCCTCGTGTTCTTTAACGTAGGCATCCAGACCTTCTTCGCTGTCCTTCATCTCGAGGATGGCACGTTCGTCCAGCTCGGTCAGGGCGGTCTTCGCGTTCTTTTGCTTGTAGAAGTCCGTCTTGAGCTTGTGGGACTTATACTCCTTGGCTGTCTTCTTGGGGTTGTAATACTGCGTGAAGGTGAGCGAGAGCTTGGGGTCCTTCTTGAGGGCTTCCGTCATTTTCCGCGCCTTGTCGTACTGTTCGCTGGTAAATGTCGTGCTGGCGGCGTCCACCACGACTTCGTCGTCCTTGCCCAGGTTCAGGCCCACGGCAGATGCACCCGTGTTGGCCACGTTGCCCACGATCTTGATGGGGGAGAGGGCCACCTTCACCAGAAGCTTCGTGATGGTGTTCCAAACGATTTTTAGGTAGGAGAATTCGGGGTCCTTCAGGTTGCCCTTGACCGGGACGTCAAACTGGATTTTGTCGTCCTTGTCCTTCAAAATGTAGAGACCGACCTTCATGGGCACAGGGTATTCGGGGTCGGCGTTCGGGTCCTTGTCGGCCACGTCGATGTTGTAGATGTCGATGGTGTTCTTGCTGTCGATTTCAAAGTTGTTGATCTTGTTCTCGCTTGCAAAGGCCATTGTGCCGGCACTCAATGGGTAGCCCGTGTAGTGGTGGCTGTAGTTGCTAAAATTTTTGAGTGCCAAGTTCTTTACGCTAATGTAGGCGTCCATAGTGCCGAGGTCGCTAATGGCGCCCTTGTACTTGAGGCTCATTCTGCCGCCGTCCGGGAATGCCGCCGAGACATTCACGGTGCAGGGTGTGTCAAAGTTGATGTTCGAACCGTTCACCGTAATGGCGCTCACCGTGTAGTGGAACGGGTTCGTGATGGTCATGTCGTTGGCGTTCACGGTCGTGTTTTGCACCAAGAGCTTGGTGATTTTCGCCTTCATCTTCTTGGCGGGGGTGGCTTCCTTGGAGGTGGTGTCCGGTGCGGCCTCGCTCTCGGTTTTGTTGCTTGTTTTGAGCAGGGCGTCAATGTTCGTCTTGCCGCCCTTGTACAGGTCAAGGTGGGCAAACGCGCCGTCCACAATCACGGAGTCAATGTCAAAGTTGTTCTCGTTCAGGTTCGCGCGCGCAATGCCCACGCCCACGTGGTTCACTCCGATTGTCTTGTTGTTCGTTTCGGTGAGCACAATGCTGTCGAGGGCGACCGTCCCCTTCACGTTGCTCGAGAGAACGTCTCCCAGGTTTCCTTCCACCTGGATGTGCGTGGTGAGGCTTCCGCTAAAGTCCTTGTAGTTGATGAAATCGTTCAAGTAGGGCTTGCCGCAGGCGAGGGCGAATTTTTCGAGCCCTACGTCTACCTTGAAGTCGTTTGTGGCGGCGTTCATGTTCACCTTCACATTCAGGTCACCGCCGTCGGCGAACTTGAAGCTCACGCCCACGTCGGTTTGCTTGTTGCTCAGGTAAACCGCGGGAATGCCCACGTTGAAGTCTTGCAGGTGGATCTTGGAGCCAATTTTTTTGTCTTCGTAAATGATGTTGCCTTTTTCAAAGAAGATGTTCTTGACCGAGATACTGACCGGGAGGCCCTTCGCAATCTCGGCTGCGTTCACCATACCCGTGTCGGTGGCAGTCGTGTCCACCTTGACGGAGTCCTTCGCGCTGGTGTCGGCCTTCGCCAAAAAGTCCAGGATGTCGCTGAAGTTGAAACGGTCTCCGTTTTGCGTCACGTGGATGTAGAGGCCCTTCATGTAGATTTCGCTCACGGCCGCGGTCTTGGAGACGATCTTTAGCGGGTCGATGTTGATGCGGAACTTCTCGAACCCGACGAACGGCGTTTTGCCGTCCTGTTCCATGATGGCGAAGCTGTCGACATTCACGGTGAAGGTGAGCGGGTTCAGGCTCACATTCTCGATGGCGACCTTGCGACCGATGAATTCTTCGGAGTGGGCGACGACGTAGTCCTTGACGAACCCCGGGGCGAGCTTAAGCGCAGCAAGCACGAGAATGATAAGGACAGCAACAACAATGGCGATGATTTTGAGAGCTTTTTTCATGCGCACAAATTTAGAAAATGGCGCCGAAGATGGCTTGAAAATGCTGTTATTTGATTAATTTGGGCAAAATCGGGTTTGTGTCGCCTTCGGTTGTAACTTGTTGATTGTCAAAAGGTTAGCTCGTTCGGGGTGTGTTTTTCCCGTTCACTATCGTAAACAGAAAATATACGTAAAAAGCGCTTGTTTCGGGTGCAAAAAGCTATTCTTACGCCATGAGTTGCAAGGTCGAGTGTAAAATCCGCTATAATCACGTCGGTTACGGGGTCAAGTTCCCCAAACGATTTTTTGTAGCGGTTCCTGCAGTGGGCGAGTCTGCCTGCGGTTCAAATATGCGCGACTATGCCGGCGCCCGCTTTGTGGTTGTGGGGGAATCCGGGGCGCTCGCCTTCGAGGGGACGCTTGCCAAGCGCGGATTTTGTGACTATACTCGCGAGATGGTTTACGAGGGCGATTTTTCGAATGTTGCCGCCCCCGGCAAGTACAAAATCAAGGTGTTTTTGGGGAGCGACGAAGGCACGCTTTGCCTCGCTTCGCACGAGTTCTCGGTTTCGGACGAATGGTTTTCGCGGCAGCTCATGGCGAACATCAAGTCGTTCTATTTTCAGCGCAGCGGCGTGGCCCTCCCGGTAGAGAAGGCGGGAAAGTGGGCGAGACCCGCGGCGCATTTGGACGACTGCATTGCCTTCCATGCCATCATGAATCGCGAGGGCACTTGGAATGCGCATGGCGGCTGGTACGACGCCGGCGATTACGGCAAGTACATTGTGAACGGCGGTGTAAGCGTGGGGACACTTTTGCTCGCTTGCGAGATGTGCCCGCCCGAGCCCACACTCCTTGAAGAGATCCGCTTTGAGCTGGACTTCTTTTTGCGTATGCAAGATGCCGATGGCGGCGTGTTCTTCAAGGTGACGCCCGGCCATTGGGACGGCTTTATGATGCCCGTGGATTCTGACGTGATGCAGAAGCGTTTTATTATGGGCAAGTCCACCTCGTCGACGCTCAATTTTGCGGGGGCGCTGGCCCAGGCGCACCGGGTGTTCCAAAAGCTGGACCCCGATTATGCCGCCCGGTGCCTCGCCGCAAGTCGCCGCGCCTACGAATGGGCGCTTCAAAATCCCGAAGCCGACTGGCCGCACAATACCGAAGGGAGTGGCGGCTACGGCGACGAACACGTCGAGGACGAGTTCTTCTGGGCCCGTGCCATGCTGTACCGCGAAAGCCGTGATCCCGCTCTCCGCGCGCAGTTGCCGGGCGACATGCTGTTGAACCCGGTGCAGCCCTGCCTCAGCTGGCGCGACACTCATAATTTCGGGTGGATGGCGCTTGCCTTGCTCGATGCCCCCTCGGGTGCCGACGCCGACCTACAAAAGAACGCTAGGACCGAACTCGAACGCATTTCCGCCGAAATAGTGAATCTCCACGAGGCCGACGCCTACGGCCTTTCCATCCGCAAGTTCGTGTGGGGGAGTAACGGCGAAATCGCGAACCACGCGCTCACCTTGCTTGTGACTTACAGCTGGACTCGCGACCCCAAGCTGCTGAATACCGCAATGGAGCTGGTCCACTTTGTGTACGGTCGCAATCCGGTCGACACCAGCTTTGTGACGGGTTCTGCCTGGAGTTCGCCCATGCACCCGCACCACCGCATTTGCCATTCCGACGGTGTGGAGGAGCCCATCCCGGGGCTTTTGGTGGGCGGGCTCAACAACGACCGCCAGGACTTGCACCGCATGGCGCATTATTCCAGCGATTTGCCGGGCTTTGCCTATACCGACGAACGTTGCAGCTTTGCGAGCAACGAGACCGCCATCAATTGGAACGCCCCGCTCACCGCAGCGCTCGCCTTAATCCGCTACTACTGTTTGGGCTAAAATACTTGATTCTCCACTAATTTTTGACGGTGGCGGTGTCTTTGGCGGGTTTTATGTCTGTCTTCGCGCTGTCTGTCTTCGCGCTGTCTGCCTTCACGCTGTCGACCTTGGTGCTGTCCGCCGCTTTCACGGTGTCGCCGGCGGCCGCTTTTTTAGACAGCTGCTGCAAGTCGATTACAGGGTCGTCCAGTTCCTCTTCGGCAATGGAGCGGATCCTTGAGTAGTAGGTGGAATCGGCCACGTCAAGCGTGTCACGCCCCCACAGGTCAAAGTAGGAGTTTAAAAGAGCCGCCCATTCGTGGAGCCAACTCTTGCGCGATTCTCTGTCAAAGAACCAGTCGTCGGCGTTGTACATGTAGTGATGGATGTCGGCTGCCAAATAGGTGGTGCTTGTGCCGGTGAGGTGCGTAAAGATGTTGACGGCGCGGTGCGTGGCTGCGGCGGCGGTCACCAAGAGGACCGTGTCCATGCGGTGCAACTTGATCCAAGGGATGATGGTGTAGGCTTCGGCGACGGTGGAGGGGTCGTCGTGGCGGGCTAAAAAGATGGTCCCCTTGTCAAAGTTGCCGAGCGTCAAAAAGTCTTCGGCGTAAAAATCGGCGTTGCTCTTGTCGCGGAAGGCGCGCCTGCCCAAGATCATCACCGAGTCCACCTTGCCTTCGGCGAGGAGCCCGGCGGCAAAGTCGTTGCGTTCCAGGTCGGGAGTCTGGCCGTCAAGAATCACCGCCCACTTGACGTGCGTGAATTCGTCGTCCTGGACCAACCAGCGTCCGCTTTTGGTAATGGTGATGTAAAAGAGTGCGACGAGCACGACGAACACAACTGCCAAGACGCCGAACAGTCTTTTGTGGCTCTTGTGCGAGCTCCTGTCTTTCATTAGTATTTTAGACAAAGTAAATCCCTCTTATCTTTGGTACAATATAGCGTTTTCGCCGTCGGCGTAATAGTTCTTGCGCTCGCTGAATGCGGTAAAATGGTGCTTTTCGTAGAACCGTCGGGCTTTGGCGTTCCCTTCACGTACTTCGAGGAACATCTTGTCGCCGGCGGCAAAATCCAGCTGGGCAAGCCCTGCGTTCAAGAGTGCCGTGCCAATGCCTTGTCGCTGCACGCTGGGTGAGGCGGCGATGCTCAGCAGCTCGGAATCCGCGCCCATCATGTGGAAAACCGCGTACCCCAAAATTTTGTCCGCCTCCGGCGCAATACAATCCGGCGCGGCACAATCCGGCGCAGCACAATCCTTAGGTTCTGCGGTATACACGACGCATAGCGCATAGCCGGCACGCAGTTCCGCTGAGAACTGTTTTTCGTTCCAATCCTGGAATGCGAGCTCCCGCTGCAAAGCGAGCACCTGTGGCAAGTCTGACTCTGTCATTTTGCGGATTGGCATTGCTTTTGCACCCCCGGCAAACCAATTAGACGTTCAGTTTTTCAAAGTATGAGGGCTGGATGTAGTTCGCTTCCTGGATCAGGCTCGGCTTTACCGTGCCAAATAGCGGAGCCCAGTCGCTGAGCGGCTTGCCCGTGTCGGGCGTGACGCTTGCACCAATCTCTTTGAACAGGACTTGGAGTGCTTCGTCTGCCATGGCGGCTGTGTCGGCGACAATCGCCTGTACCGGGTTCGCCCTCAGTTGCGCTACCACCTGCGCGGTCTCTATAAAACTTTCGTTGTCGTTCAGCCGCAAATACCAGTAGCCGTTTCGCGCGCGGATCACCACGGCGACGTTTTCTTTGGTACAACCCGTGTTCTTGGGGGCGAGGGCAAAACATTCCAGAGCCTGCAAAGTCGTGACGCCAAACAGTTGACGCTTGCCGCTAAAGCAAATGCCCTGGCAAAAGGCGACTCCTGTGCGGAGCCCGCTGAACGAGCCCGGGCCGACAGTCACCATCACGCGCTTCACGTCGTCGAGCTTTGCGCCCACGCGGTTCAAGAGCTCGTCGAGCGAGCCTCCCAGCGTTTCGCCTTTCGCCTCGGGGTTTACGATCTCCTCGTACAGGGGGGCGGCACAGTCATTGCCTGCGGCGGCTAGTGCCATCGAGATGCCCTTCCGGGAGGTGTCTACATAGAGGTCAAGCTTCATTGCACATTCCACACGACACACTACACATTATCGCTTGATCGCGATGCTCTTGTCGATAATCAGGTCGATGAGCTGGCTGTAGGTGATGCCCACGCAGGCCGCCTGCTGCGGCAAAAGCGATGTCGGAGTCATGCCCGGGAGCGTGTTCGTCTCGATAGCGAAGAGTTCGCCATCCTTCGTGATGCGCACGTCGGTACGGCTGTAGCCTGCGCCGCCGAGGGCGTAATGCGCGTTCTTCACGAGTTCCTGGATGCGGGCTGTCAGTTCCGGCGCGAATTCCGCGGGCGTCACTTCCTGGCATTCCCCGTTGTACTTCGCCTCGAAGTCGAAGTATTCACGGGTCGTCATGCGCATCTCGGTGGGCGGGAGCGGCTTTTCGCCTTCGATGTAGCCGCAGCTCGCTTCGCCGCCGGCAATAAACTTTTCGCACAGCAGGCGGTTAGAATCCTTGAACAATTCCTGCGTAATCTTGCCGGCTTCGTCCATGTCCTTCGCGATGCCGATGCCAATGCTGGAGCCGCCCAGCGGGTCCTTGATTACGAGCGGGAACCCGAGTTCGTCGGCGACGCTCACGAGCGTATCGCCCGTAAAGTCGTGCTTCCAGATGACGCGGTACGGCGGGGTCGGGATGCCGTTCGCGCGGTAGATTTCCTTGGACTTGATCTTGTCCATCGCGAGTGCGGAAGCGAGAAGCCCGCAACCCGTGTACGGGATGCCCCAGTTCTCGAGCAGGGCCTGGATATGGCCGTCTTCGCCCCACTTGCCGTGCAGCGCCAAGAACGCGATGTCGGCAGCCGGGAGTTCGGAGAGGGCAGGGGACTTCTTGGTGCAGGCGGCCGTGCCTTCGAGGCTACGGAAGTAGTTCACCGAGAAGTTGTCCTTCTGGTACGGGGAAAGTTCGCGGGCGGACCAGTGCCAGGTGCCGTCCTTGTCAATCAAAACGGGGTGGATGTTGTAGCGTTCCGGATTCATGGCGCGCACCACGCCGGTACCGCTGACAACAGAAACATCGTGCTCGGTGGACGGGCCACCCATCAAGACCAATACGCGTAAACGAGACATATAAACCTCTTGAAAAACCTTACGGCTCATAATCTAGCATTTCTTGCCTAAATTGGCTGATTTTGGTGGGAAGAGTGATTGATTTCGGTGAAATTCGGTGCGATTTCGGCGAAATGTATCGGCAATCTGGAAATCTTTTTTTGTTATATTACAAGCATAACAAAGAGGTGCTTATGCGCGTATTCGTCACTGGGGGTACTGGGTTTATTGGCCATTATGTGGTCAAGGCTTTGCTCGAAAAGGGACACGAGGTGGTTGTCGCCACCCGCCATCCCAACAAGGTCCCCTCGCTCAGGGCCCAGCCCAAGGTGAGCTTTGTCGAAGCGTCCCTCACTGACTTTGACAAGATGGCCGACGGCCTCGTGGGCTGCGACGCTTGCATCCACATTGCGCTTGGCTGGGGCGAGACCCCGACGTCCATGCTTATGAACGATACCCGCGCGACTGTGACGCTCCTCGAGATGGCGGCCAAGGCGGGTTGCAAAAAGTTCATTCAGACCAGCAGCACGGCGGCGATGGGCCGCATGCGCCCTGTGATGCGCGAGGTCACCAGTAACTTGCCCTTGGACCTGTACGGCGCGACCAAGGCGGCGGGCGAGGCCTTTGTTCTCGGCTTCCGCCACGGCTACGGCAAAAACTTCCCCGAAGTCACCATGACACGCAACATCATCCGTCCGGGCTACACCTTTGGTAACCCCGCGTTCCCCGACGGCTGCAGCCAGCCGGATCGCCGCTTCTTTGAGATGGCGCGCGCCGTCAAGGATGGACAAAACATCAACATCGTCAAGAACGACGGCACGCAGTTCATCCATGCGAGCCAGCAGGCGCAACTCTACCTCAAGCTGCTCGAGAGCGACAAGAACGAGGAAATCTACCTGGGTCTCGGCTCGGTTTGGGTCAGCTGGAAGGAAATCGCCGAGAAGATGATTGCGCTCTGCCCGGGCTCCAAGTCTAAAATCGTGGAAACCGACCTGGGCTGGGGCGACGAGCCCATGCTCTTTGACGTGCAAAAGATTAAGGACCATTTTGGCCTGGTCTTTGACGCCCACGAGTTCCTTGACGGACACATCAAGTGGACCTTTGACAACGCCTAACTGGTGCTGCCCTCGGCTCTAGCTTACAATACTCCAAATTGAAATTGCGACTTTCGCCAAAGCCCTGGTTTTGGCGAACCGCTACTTCGTATTTTGTTCGTAGGGGTTAAACACGACAAATAGGAGGTGCGTTATGAACCAGGTAAAAACGATGGCGGTTGCCGTTCTCGCCTTGGCGGTGGCTGCCGCATTCGCAGCGAACAAGGTCAAGTCCAAGGCTGGTGGAGTCGATCTTACGACGGAGAGGGGAGGCGGTCAGGTAATCTGCACTGCCGACTTCAACGACGAGATGTCCATCATCAGGGACGCCGGGACCGAAGTCCTCGTGAAGGGGAGCTGCGGCCAGGGATGGGTGGACAAGTCGAAACTCGAGTATGTGGCGCGCCCCGCCGGGGACAAGGCGTACACGTTTAACGAGTTCGACATCCGCGCCTGGATAGACAACCAGACTGCCTTCGGCGTCCTGATGGACGACTACGAAGAGTTCGAGGGCGTCAAGATCGACCGCGATTTTAGGGAGTACCTGCGGGAAACCATGGATCGCGAGCAGGTCGAGCGGCGTCACGCCGAAAACTAAAAGCAAGGGCTTCCGGGATTCCGGAGGCCCTTTCTGTTTTGATTAAACCGCGGTCGAGACGACGAGGGCGACGAGCCCCACGAACATCGAGAGCTTGGTCACGCTTTGCGCCTTGCGGTAGTTGCGGCGGTGCGCCTGCACCAGTATGTAGGCAAAGCAGGGGGACATTGTCGCCCCCGTCAAAATCACAAAGAGCACGGGGTATGTTCCTTGCAGCACGGGCATGGGCAGGCTGATCCAGGTGAACAGCAAGAATGCGCCGGCAAAGCGGCGTGCCGTGGTGGCGCCCGCGATGAGTGGGAAGGTCATGATGCCCGCCTTGAGGTCGCCCGTTTCGTCTTCCAGGTCCTTGTAAATTTCGCGTGCTGTGGTGAGCAGGAACGCGAATAGCATGGCGGGGAAGAGGAACGCGAATTTGGTGAGGGGCTCCAGCGAGGCGCCGTCGCTCTCGATTGGCCCTACAGGCGACACGAGGCACAAAAGGAGTGGTGTCGCGCACAAAAAGGCGACGGTCATGTTCTTTAATAGCGGAATGTGCTTGAGTTTTATGTTGTATGCAATCAGGAACAGGGCGAGTCCCACCGCAAAAATGGTTGGGATGGCGCTGTACGCCCAAAAACCGTCGGCGACACCGCAGCCGATGGTGAGGATGGCGAACATGGCGCTGCATACCTTGGCCGCCTTGACTGTCGCTTTGCCGCAAACGAGCGGACGTTCGGGACGGTTTGCCCGGTCACTTTCGAGGTCGAGGATGTCGTTCTGGATGTTCGCGAAGGCGATGGCGAACGCGAACAGGAGGAGCTCCGCCGCAAGGCGCGCTGAACCCAGGGCCTCGGTTTCGCTGCCGGGCAGTTCCCCCAGCAAAAAGTAGCCGATGAGGAGCGTCGCCATGGCGATGACTATGTTCACGGGGCGGATCATTTTGAAGAGCGTTGCGATGTCCATGCCTTGAATGTAGAAAAAAACGGGCGGCAAACATTATTATATTTGGGATATGGCGTTTTTCACAAAAAGCAACCTGGAAGACCTGCGCAAGGAGGCGGAGCAGCTCTCGATTTGCGTGGAGCATTTTTTGTACGCCTCAGAACACATTCCCGAGGGCGACTGGAAGACCAAGGGGTTCTACGACAACTGCATCGAAAAATGCAACGGCCGCCTCAAGGCAATCCACTTTTTGATGGAGTCCATTCGCCAGAACCGTCCGGTTAGTGAGAAGGAACTGGAAACGGGGGCGGAACGCGAATAGGACCGAGTCTACGTTTTTTTTGTTGAAATGTGGACTTTTTTTTTGAAAGAAAATGATTAAAAATGTTAAAAAACATTGAATTATGCCTAAAATGTAGACAATTTTTTGTAAAAAATGTAAAATAGGCGTTGACTTTGGCTGCGCAAAAACCTATGTTTATATAAACCATTGTTGGTTCAAAAAAAGGGATTGGATTTATGGGTATGAAATTTTCAAAAAAGACTTTGATTTGGGGCGCGGTCGCCGTGTCCGCCCTCGGTACGCAAGCACCTGCTGCCGACTGGTTCGCTAAGGACAACCTCCAGCCGGGGCACGACCCCACGGTGTACAGGGACGAGAACGGCTACATTCTCATGTCCACGAACAACAATTTGTCGATGTGGACTTCTCCCGACATGGTCAAGTGGACTGCCAAGGGCCGGATTTTTAACGACAGCCCCCAGTGGCTCAAGGATGCTGTGGGTGGCAAGACCGACGGTATCTGGGCTCCGGACCTGTTCCATTTCAACAATCAGTACGGCGTGTTCTATTGCGGTTCCGTATTCGGCAAGCGCACGTCCGCCATTGGCGTCACGACGAATGCGAACCTGGACTTCTCCAATCCGGCACAGGGCTGGACCGACCAGGGCGAAGTCACCCGTACTACAAACAGCAACAACTACAACGCCATTGACGCCGACGTGGTGGTGACGCCCGATGGTCAGTACTGGATGACGTACGGTTCCTGGAACGCGGGCGGCATTCGCCTGATCAAGCTGGACCCCAAGACCGGCAAGCAGGCGTCTGACGACAAGACCAACTACCAGATTGCGACCCGCGGTGGTTCGGGAATCGAAGGCCCGAGCCTTATTGAGCACGGCGGGCAGTACTTCCTCTTTACCGCATGGGATGTGTGTTGCAAACAAGGTGACGAAATTGAGCAGACCACCTACAAGACCGCCATGGGCCGCGCCGACAAGGTGAACGGCACCTACAAGGACCGCGGTGGCAAGGAACTCAACAGCGGTGGCGGCACTATTTTGATGCAGCGCTACAGCCGTTATGTGGGCCCGGGTGGCGGAGAGGCGTTTAAGGACCTGAACCGCATCCGCTTTGTGCACCACTATTACGACTTGAACGGCGACAAGTTCAACCATATCCACATTCGTGACTTGGTGTTCACCGACGACAACTGGCCCGAAATGGGTCAGCCTTTCCTTGGCCGCTACCTGAGCGCCGAAGCGGAACATGGCATTATGACCCGTGCTGTTTCGGGCGACATCACGTTCAATTACACGAAGGACGCCTCCAATGGCGAGTACGTGGGTTACATTAATACAAAGGGCTCCAAGATCCGCCTCCCCATGAACATCATGCAGGCGGGCGACTACCTGCTGCGCTACCGCTATGCGAACGGCGGCGACGCTGAGGCGACGCACAAGGTGACGGTCAACGGAAAAACGCAGACGGTGAAGCTCCCGGTGACGGGCGCCTGGGGCACGTTCCCCGAGAAATCGGTTGTGTATATCCCCGTGACGCTCAAGCGCGGCGGCAATTTTATCGAGGTGGAACCCGACCAGAATTTTGCGGAACTCGACCGCATCGACTTCTTGCGCATCATCCGCGACACGATCCCTACGAACGGCTTTGACAACGGCATCAAGGTGCGCCTTACCGACAAGGACGAGTTCGCCATCAAGGAAGGCGGCTATGCGATTTTCGAGAACGCGGTGCTGGATTCTCTCAAGGACGTGTCCGAGGTGTTCCTCCAGGTGAAAAACGCCTCGTCGGGCAAAATCCAGCTTCGCGAAGGCTCCAAGGACGGGACAGCGTTCATGACGTGCGACTTGTCCAACGCCTCTCCCGCAGATAACGGCTGGTCCATGGCGAAGTGTACGGGCGACATGAGCTTCAAAGGTACCAAGGACTTGTACCTGACTGCGTCCGGAGTTTCGGGCGAAACCATTCTCGGAAACCTTGTTTTCCAGTCGCGGGTGGTTTGTACCCAGGAACCGTGCGGCGATCCGGCTTCCAGCTCCAGCACGGAGCCCTCCAGCGCCGAGTCGAGCTCCGGGACTACGGGCCTGGACGGGATTGCGGGTGTTGCGGGCAAGCCGCACTTGCTTGGATTCTCGCGCGAAGCTGGCGTGCGTTTCTCGGCCCCGGTAAAGTATGTGCTGGCCGACATGCAGGGCAACATTTTGCGCGTGGGTTACGGCGAGCACATTGCCGCCGAGTCCCTCAACGCGGGCGTTTACGTGCTGCGTTATGCGGGCAAGGCGCAAGCTATCAAGCTCAAGTAAACTGAGCCCGTGTTTGGCAGAGTCTTAAAAGGGAAGGCCGCGATGGCGCTTCCCTTTTTGTTTTGTGAAAGTTTCTAAATTGCAGTTGAATGCGTAATGACGGTTTAGACGACTCGCTGGACGACGAATTGCAAGGCGAAGCTCCGCTTAGGAGCGTGCGCCCGACTCGCCGTGACCACCGCACTCGCCGCATCGATGTGATGCGGGAGCTGGAATCGGGCGTTGTGGACGAGCGTCCGACCAAGGTGCGTTTTAGCCGTGAGTGCCGCAAGGCGAAAATCAAGCGCGTCAAGAACCCTATCGAGAACATTGGCGAAGAGAACTGCGTCGAGGGCCTGGTGCTCGAGGTTCACCGCCGTACCTGCGAGGTGAGGCTCTCGGCGACGTCTGGGCAAGGCGATTGCTCTGAGGAAGTGGTGACGGCGATGTACCGCGCGACGACCTCTAAAACGTTGGGCGAGTTCCCGGCGGTGGGCGACCGGGTGCTTTTGGGCCTCGTGAACAGTGACGACGACTCGGGCGACGGCGTGGGCTCGCAAAAGTACTGCGTGGTGCGGGTACTCCCTCGCAAGTCCCTCCTCAGACGCCCCGGCCCCCGCGACAGCTTTTATAAGCAGCAGACCCTCGCGGCGAACATTGACCAGGTGGTCATTGTGGCGAGCGTGACGCAGCCCGAGTTCAATTACGGTTTTATGGACCGCTTTTTGCTGGCGGCGAACCTGAATGATCTTCCCTTTGTTTTGGTGCTCACCAAGATGGACCTCCTCCCGGGAGGGGAAACCGACCTTTCCAGTGACATCAGGGACTTTATGAGCATCGCCGACAAGGTCATCCCGGTGAGCGTCAAGAGCGGAGTTGGCCTCGAGGAACTGCGCAGGGAACTGAACGGCAAGGCCTCGGTGTTCAGCGGCCAGAGCGGCGTCGGCAAGTCGACGCTCATCAACGCGCTGGTGCCCGAGGCGGAACTCGAGACGGGTGCTGTGCGTGAACGTGACGGCAAGGGCCGCCACACGACTACCTCCTCGAGCCTGTTCGATTTGCCGGTGGTAGATTTTCCCGAGGGCGGAATTGTGATAGACACCCCCGGGATCAGGAGCATTGGCCTCATGGACATGGAAGGGGAGACTCTCGCCAAGATTTTCCCCGGTTTTTTTGAGGGCGACCTGTTCACCTGTAAGTACAGCAACTGCCTGCACCTCAGGGAGCCCGGTTGCGCCGTGCGCGAGGCGGTGGAGTCGGGCAAGATTTCACGTGCCCGTTACGCGAGTTACCTGCGTATTTTGAATTCGAGAAGTTAATCATGGATGTTGCACTTAAAATTACCTTGATTGCATCCATCATCTTGATGGGTTACAATGTGTCTGAATTTGTGACGAGTTACGAGGCTCTATGCGAAAAGACGGACGAGTTTAAAAAGCTCGCCGTCGAAAACGAATCCAACGAGGGGGACCTCCGCCGTTCGAATTTGCTGCTCTCGATGGGGCTTTCGATTGTGTTCATAGGGCTCACTTACCTCTCGGGGCTTGCGTTCTGGATAACCGCCGTGGTGGCGGTAAAGCTGTTTTTTACGCTTTATTGCTCCGATTCGCTGCTAGTTTGCGTTTTGCGGGTGGGCGACATCCCCAAAAAATTCTATATGCTATCTAAGGTAGATGCGCTGCTCAATGCCTTTTTGGGTTTGGGCGTCGCCCTCATTTTGGTTTTGTGATATGAAACGCTTAAGTATTTTAAAGGTCCTGATGGTTGCCCTGGCTTTTTGCCTGGGGAGTTCCTTTGCGCAGGCCCCGGCGGACGCTACTTCTGCTGCGGCCGCCCCGGCGGATCCGGCTGCGGGCTCCATGAGCTTTTTGACGCCGTTCTTTTTGGGCGGTGCGCTGGGCTTTGGCTCGGGTACGGGCGTCGGCACGGAACGCGGGCTTGGCCTGCGCCAAATTGAACCGATGATTGGCCTGTGGTATCCTGGGCTTGGATTTTTGCGCGTGGGCTACGGCTTTTTTGACTTTGAAGAAGACTCCGAGAAAGGGGAAGATTACAAGGTGGAACACTCCGATTTTGACGTGGAAGTGGGGCTACACTTGCTTGGGCTCTTTTACGTGGTGGGCAACTACTCCCGTGCCCGTGACCTGAGCGATATGGGCGACGTCTCGTGGAACGAATGGGGTGCGGGCTTTGGTTCCATCATCAACATTTTTGCAAAGACCATGCTCTTTGCCGACGTCTCGTACCGCTGGGTGCTGGAGCATTACGATCCGTTCCTCGACAAGGATGTTTCGGGAAGCCGCATCCAGCTTAACCTGGGCTTTGCCGCTATGATCTTTTAGTCGGGGTCCCTGCGATGAAGAAAGTGGCGATTATGGGCGGCGCTTTTGACCCGGTGCATAAAGATCACGTGGCCGCCGCCAAGATGAGCCTGGACTGCGGACTGTGCGAAGAAGTGTGGTTTATGCCCAGCCCCGACCGCTGGGACAAGACTTTGAATGCAAGCCCCGAGGACCGCTTTGCCATGCTCGAGCTTGCGTTTTCGGGAGACAAGCGCATGGTGCTCTCGGATTTGGAAATCGAACAGGGCGAGTATCGCGGCTCTTACGTGTTCCTCATGGGGCTCAAGGAAAAATTCCCCGACATCCATTTTTTGCTTTTGACCGGCGCTGATTCGTATGAGGGGATCCCGCATTGGCGCGACCCCATGACTTTTTTTGGAACAAACTATAACGGACATTTGTTGTTGCGCGACATTGAACTGATTGTGTTTGCGCGCAAGGGCTACCCCAAGCCCGATTTGGAACAACATAAGGCGAACGGCTATGCGCCGCTGCATTGGCTGGGCAAGGAACAGGGTTTTGTGGGGAAGTATTCCAGTACCGAGATCCGCAAGGTGCTGCTCTACAACCGCACGCAATGCCCCGAAGGCCTGGAACCGACGGTTTTCCAGTACATTTTAGATCACGACTTGTATCGCGAATAAGCGGAGGTCTTGAAACCTCACGTGCGGTCTTTTACCTTAAGGGGTATTCGCGGTAGTCCTGCACGCCGAATTCCTGCTTGAGGTAATCCCATCGCACCAGACGGTTCTTCCAGAAATACTTGCGGTACAGGCGGCGAGCTACGCGGCTTGTGAGTTCGTACGGGATGGTATGGTGGTCGTCGGCGACCGATTCCATTGAAATGCGGAAGTCAAGCTCGCCGTTCACGACGTCGACTGTCTCGCCGACTTGCACGTCGGGAATATGGCTCACGTCGACCATCGTCGCGTCCATGCAGACGCGCCCGAGAATCGGGCAAATCTGGTTACGGATCATCACGAAACCCTTGTTGTATTCGCCGCGCAGGTAACCGTCGCCGTAACCGATGGCGATGGTCGCGATGCGCGTGGTCTGCTGCGCCATCCAGTAACCGCCGTAGCTCACGGTCTCGCCGGGCTTTACATCGTGGATGTGGCGGATGGTGGACTTGATCTTCATGACGGGTTTGATGGGCCACGGGGAGGGCGCTGCGCCCATGCAGTTGTAGCCGTAAAGAGCAAGGCCCGGACGCACCATGTCGAAGTGGCTCTCGGGGTGCGTGAGCGTCCCTGCTGAGCTGCTGCAGTGGCATATGGGTGGACGGAGGCCTTCTGCCTTGAGTACGTCGACCAGGCGGCTAAAGCGCTGTATCTGGATCTCAGTCTTGGGGTTCCCGGGCATGTCGGCAGTGGCGAGGTGCGTGAACATGCCCTCGAAATGCAGGTTCTTTAAACTCAATGCCGCGCGGATGTTGTTGAAGTCCTCGGCGTCGAAGCCGTAACGGTTCATGCCGGAGTCAATTTTTAAGTGCGCCTTGCAGGTGGTTCCCGTTTCGCCGAGGAACTGGTCGAACGCCACGGCGGTGCGAAGGTCGGTAATGGCTGCCGTGAGCTGGAACTCCACGAAGTAGGCGAAGTCGGCGGGGGTGCAGGGGCCGAGCACCAGGATGGGCAGGTCCATGCCGTACTGGCGCAGCAGCATGCCCTCGCTGATGTGGGCGACGCCCAGGTAGTCGGCACCGCCTGCGCGGGCGGCAAAGGAGCAAGCGAGACTTCCGTGACCGTAGGAGTCCGCCTTTACCGGGAGCAGGATCTTGGTGGTCGAGGGAATTTGGCTTCTAATGAATTTGATGTTGTTGCATAGGGCGTCAAGATTGATTTCAATCCAGTTCGGGCGCGCGATCTTGTTTAAGTCGGGAGGGGTCTGTAAAAGCTTCATAATGCCGAAAATATAAATAAGCTTTTGAGTGTTTGGTTATGGGCTTTGTCAAAAAGGCTCCGTTAAAGGCGCCCTGGGCCCGCAAGAGGAGGATACTTCTAATTTGGAATGATTTTTTGTAAAGTCAGGTAGTTTAAAAACGGGGGATTTTTTGAACGCGAACCCAATAAATACAAGGCTTTGGTCAATAAGTTATTTTGTACGTAAAATTTACATAGCGGATGATGAATTTTTGTTTACCGATGCGCATGAATCCAAACGGAATCTTCTTTATATTTTAAAACCGATGGGAGATAATTCCGCTCTATGACTTAACCAAGGAGTGAATTATGAAAAAATCTGTTTGGTGTACATTGCTGAGCGTCTAATGCCACGACGTCTCGGTTGATTCCTTTAGACATGTAAAAAACTTGTTGTAGGCTTGCCGCGTAAGCCTCGTTCTTCGCTGTATTCTAGCATGCGTCGAAAAGTTCCTCTATGGAACTGTTGTTCCCCTATTACCCAAAAACAAAATACATACAAACTAAACCATAAACAGTCCCTTGCGGGATGGAGGATAAAATCATGAAACAGACACAAAAAAACATGGACGCGTTTATCGCCTCGCTTTTGCCGGATTCCGACAAGAAGATGGGTGCCATTGCGGGCGTAGCCTTGCTTGTGGCGCTAATGCTCTGCTTTTGGGCTGCGGCATACGAGGTCGTGATAGACGATGTCATTTTTGAACATTCGTCAAACGACGAAATGAAGGCTACGTTGAACGTCATTGAACGAAAGGAGAAAAAAGTCGAAAAGGAGAAGAAGAAAATCGTGGATCCGTACCCCAGCAAAAAGGCGGGTGGTGGCGGAAAGCAAAAGGGCCAGGGCAAAAAACATGCCGAATTGAACAAGAGTGTGCTCAAGATGCTGACCGCCCAAACGCACAATGCAAGCGCGATGACCTATGACCTCGTCAAGCAGACGTTCGCCAAGGATATCGAGAAGGTGCTCAAGAACACCAGCGGTTTGCAGACCACGGGCAAAACCAAGATTGGCGAGCTGCGCGGGAAGGTGGAGGGTGGCTTTAACGAAGGTTACGCTGCCGGCGGAAGCGGGGGCATTGGCGGTTTCTTTGATGACTTGAGAGGGCCGGGCGCTCCGGGAACGAGCAAGGCGTTGAAGGGCCGCATGAAAGCTCCATCCGAAAGGGATATCGACGTGGGGTCGGCAAGCGCGGGACGTTCCGCGGCCGACATCATGAAGGTGGTTCGCAATCGAACTCCTGGGCTGCGGCATGTGTACAACATGTTCCTCAAAAAGAAACGCGGATTCCAGGGGAAGGTAACGCTCCGGTTTAGCATTGCCCCAGGCGGCGAGATTGTGAGCATCGCCATAGTCTCTTCAACGACGGATTATGCGGAATTTGACGAGGCCGTGAAGCATGCCGTGAGCCGCTGGAGATTCAACAAGGTGAAGTCGGGCAATACCGTGGTGACGATCCCCTTCACGTTCACGGAATGATTCTGTGGGCTGAATAATATCCTTTGTCGAGAAAATTCCTGCGTCATGGCGAATTTTTTGCCATGGCGCTTTTAAAATGTTATTATTGCTTTGAACAAAATTAAAGAAGGCTAAAATGAAAGACATCCGTGTTACGCAACTTGCAGAAAATTTGATTAACAACGCCATCGCCTTGAAGGCGGGCGAGAATATTTTGATCGAGACGACCGACACTCCCGACGAAATCTCCACGGAGCTCGTAAAGGCGGTGGTGAAAGCGGGCGGGAACGCTTTTGTACGCAATTCGAACAGTCGCGTACGCCGCGAATGGATAAAGTCCGCCACAAAGCAGGCGCTGGAACTCCGCGCGAAGCTCGACCTCGACGAAATGAAGCAGATGCAGGCCTATATCGCTATCCGCGGTGCCGATAACGCTATGGAAAACTGCGACATCGATGACGAAAAGATGTTTTTGTTCCGCACACTCAATGAGGACGTGCTCAACTACCGCGTGAACGAAACGCGCTGGTGCGTACTCCGCTGGCCGAACCCCTCCATGGCGCAGGGCGCGAAGATGAGCACCGAGGCGTTCGAGGACTTCTACTTCAAGGCATGCCTTGCCGATTACCCCAAGATGAACAAGGCGGCGAGCCACCTGGTGGATTTGATGAACAGGACCGACAAGGTGCGCTTGGTGGCTGCCGATACCGACCTTACGTTTAGCATCAAGGGCATCCCCGCGGTGCCGTGCTGCGGCAACATGAACATCCCCGACGGCGAAGTCTATACCGCCCCGGTGCGTAATAGCGTGAACGGCGTCATCCATTACAACACCCCGACGCTTTATGAGGGCAAGTTCTTCAGCAACTTACGCCTGACCTTCAAGGACGGTAAGATTGTGGATGCTAGTTGCGAAACCGGCGACCCGAAGGCGCTTGAAGCTTTGTTCAATACCGACGAGGGCGCACGCTACGTGGGCGAGTTCGCTATCGGCTTCAACCCATATGTGGACGCTCCCATGTGCGACATTCTTTTTGACGAAAAAATCAAGGGGAGTATCCACTTTACGCCGGGCCGCTGCTACGAGGACGCCCCCAACGGCAACGCGAGCGCCATCCACTGGGACTTGGTGCTCATCATGCGCCCGGAATACGGCGGCGGCGAAATCTGGTTCGACGACAAGCTCATCCGCAAGGACGGCCTGTTCGTTGTGGACGAACTCAAGTGTCTGAACCCCGACCAGCTGGGGAAATAAAGCGGAACCTTAAACGCCTTTTACACGGAATCATACTGGTTCCGTGTTTTTTTTTATTGCATTTTTTCTTTTCGAATAATATCTTTATTTTAGAAATCATTTTGGTGTTGGTTTCTAAAAATGGAGTGTGGTATGTTTGGGAAAAAGGGCGTAGTGACGACCCTCTTATTGGGGCTACTTTCCGCAAATGCTTTTGCTGACATTTATGGCTATGTTAAGTTGCCGCAGGGAGATGCAATGTCCGGAGTCTCGGTGGCGCTTAAGTCTTCTGGAAAAACAGCTGTGACCGATGCAAATGGGTATTACCAGATTTCGACGGAGGGAACAACAATTGTTTCTGCCCCCGTTGCTTTGAATACTGCCCGTTTTGAATCTGGAAACCTCCTGTTTTCGTTGAACGAAAGTGCTTCCGTTCGTATAGCCGCATACAATGTCCTTGGTAAGACTGTGTTTAACGCACCGGTACGGCAGATGTCTGCTGGCGAACATGATATTGCGCTATTTGATGAAAAAACTCCGAAGGGTGTTTACCTTGTCAAGGTGAAGGCAAATAACCTTGAAATGACTTATAGGGTGAATTTCTCTTCAAACGGAAGCGCTTCGATTGTTTCTGAAAAACGTTCTCTGCGTAAAGTCCTGGCTGTCGCCGATTCCTTGACGTTTAGTTATAATGGCTCCTCTGTTCAAGGCTCTGTTCCCGTATATAACGATGAAGGCAAAATTGCCGATGTTGTGTTGACTCATAAGAATGTTATGGGAAAAATCCCGACGGATGCATCGAGTGGGTATTCCGTAAAAGTCTCGATGTTGGGGAGCTCCGGTGAAAAATTTTCGTCTTCAGCGGTCGTTGCAGCGGGGGAGTATAAGGCGGAATCTCCATGGATGGTGTACGATGCCACAAGAACTTGGGAAATCTCTGCCAACAATGTATCGCTCAAAGGGATCAAGGATGATGTTTTGTCTGTTCAACTAGACTTGAACGCCTCTGTCGATACAACGAAATTTAATTTATCTGCAACTCTTGAGGCTGATGGGTTAAATTACAGTTTTGTAACAGTTGACTTAAATCCGAGTAACATTGCCGGTGCGTTAGGAATTTCTGAGTCTGCTCTTTCTTCTGTAACGTATTATGCTGTAAATCCCGATGGAACCTTTGATTCTGTGTCGACAGCAAATAATCCTGGTCATTGGTTTAATCAGTCGGGAAAGGTTGTTGAATATGGCAGTGAAGCCTATGTTTATTCTGAAGTAAACATGTCTGCAATGACAGCGAATGTCGGTCAATATCCAGGTAAGCTTGAGGCCGATAAGATCTATACAATCAGGCAGGCATTCCGCAGTGGTAATAAAATTGCGTTGGTTACAATTTCATTGAATGTGATTGTTTCTGGCAGTAGTTCTTCTTCTGGGCTGGGCCTTTCAAGCAGTTCCGTATCCTCGACATCCTCAAGTAGCTCGGCTACATCGGCGGCATCGAGTAGCTCCTCGACTTCCGTAGTAACGACAATTACTATGGCAAGCCTTGCAACAAGTAATCCCGACCGTTACAAGTTTGTGAACTGGGAATGGGATTATCGACTTTCGCAAGACGGAATCGCTAAGGGTTCCGACGGAACTTATGACGACTACCGTATTGAATCGGCCCGCAACTGGACTTTTTATCAGATTGTCGAAAATGGAGGTTATCTCAATTTCTGCGTGCGCTGGCAAAGTCCTCAGGAATTGACTTTGGTTCGCAGGCAGCAGATTGTGCAGATGTTGAATGATGAGATAAATCTGTGGGCAAAACATCTTGTCGGATTTGAGGGCTGGCCTTATGATTCCATTCCGGTGAATGTGACTGGTTGGGCGGTACTTGACGAAAGTATCGTGAAGGACAAACAATCCGATGAGATTGTCTATGCCAATTATTCCATTGATGATCCGCAGAATGGCTATGATTACAACATAACTGATAATGCGGTTCTTAAGCAGCCGATGTGTCCCGATGCTTGTTCCCGTTCCAAGAAATTTTACGGAGAAATTTCGAATTACAATTCCTGCCCGAATTACTCCAAGACAAATGATACGCATTTTGATCAGTTTATTCAGCCTGTCGCCGCATCGACAAGCTATACGGCAACGAATTGGGGCTTTGCCTCGGGAACGGGCGAGGGACTTTGGATAAACGACAGTTACCTCATTAGTACCTTGGGATCCAGCTTGCCGCATATTGTGGTACATGAATCGGGACATAACTGGGGTCTTCCGGATTTCTACGAAAGTTGGGATTTCCCCGATGCCAATTTCTCGTCGCCGATGGCGAGTGCGAATACCGCAAATTCGAGTTACTCAGGCATAGCTCGGAGCATGGTGATGAATGCGGGGTCTTCTGCAACAGTGACTGAAGATGACGCGTGGCTTCTGCGAAAAATATGGTACGAAATAAAGTCGAATATGGGTTTCTAATTTAATTGAGCGAATGGTGTTTGGGTGAAAAAAGCCGCTCCTTCTGGAGCGGCTTTTTGAATGTTCTTCGCTAAAGCGAAAGTCGCGCATCCGCGCGACTTTTCATTGTTAACGAAAGTTACACACCCTTGACGAGGTATTCACCGATCTGCACGGCGTTGAGAGCAGCGCCCTTGCGGATTTGGTCGCCGGTGAGCCACAGCGTGTTGCTGTTCTCGTCGGCGAGGTCCTTGCGGATTCGGCCGACGAACACGTTGTCCTTGCCGGCGCTTTCGAGCGGCATGGGGTAGACGTAGTTCTGCGGGTCGTCCTTGAGGGTCACGCCCGGGGCGTTCTTGAGGGCGTTGCGGATTTCTTCGACGGAAACCGGACGTTCCGTTTCGAACCATACGGATTCGGAGTGGGAACGCAGCGAGCTCACGCGCACGCAGGTAGCGCTCGTACGCACGTCGGAGTGCATGATCTTGCGCGTTTCGTTGAACATCTTCATTTCTTCCTTCGTGTAGTCGTTTTCCGTCATCTTGTCGATCTGCGGAATCACGTTGTACGCGAGCTGGAACGGGAACTTCGCGATGTGGGTGGTGGTGCCCGTCTCGATGATGTCCTTGTACTGCTGCTTGAGTTCTTCCATGGCGACGGCACCAGCGCCGCTGGCACTCTGGTAAGAAGAAATGTGGATCTTCTTGATCTTGGAAATCTTGTTGATCGGGTTCAGTACGACGACCATCATGATGGTCGTGCAGTTCGGGTTGGCGATGATGCCCTTGCCGCCCTTTTCGGCCTTGTAGAGCTCGATGTCTTCGGGGTTCACTTCGGGCACGACCAGCGGGACCTTCGGGTCCATGCGGAAGAAACTCGTGTTGTCGACGACCACGGCGCCGTTCTCGACGGCGATGGGGGCGAATTCCTGGGAAATCGCGGCACCGGCGGAGCTGAGCACCAGGTCGATACCCTTGAAGGAATCCTTGTTCAGGACTTCGCACTTGAGGGTTTCGCCCTTGAACTTGAATTCCTTGCCCGCACTGCGTTCCGAAGCGAGGAGCTTCAGGCTCTGCAGCGGGAAATTGCGCTCTTCGAGGATGGAGAGAATTTCTTGTCCTACGGCGCCCGTGGCGCCCATGATCGCTACATTACGAATCATTGGTGTAACCTTTAGTTTTATTCTTGTTGAGGTTGATTGTTTGAAAGGATGTTCTGGACGCCGTTACGGAATCGTTCCAGATAAATCTTGGTTTGGGCAATCTGGCTGCGAGCCTGCTTGTACTGCGTCATCTGCTCCTCGGGGTTCTCCTGGAGGGAGTAGGTGTACAGCGAGTAGGCGGCTAGGCGCAGGCTCTCGCTTGCCTGGATAAGTTCGGTGTGGACTTCACTGGACTCGTGCGGGTGGAACAGGCCGAGCGCTTTTTTGCTGATGGCAATGGCGTTGTTGTTGATGGCGAGCGCCTGGCTGCCACGCTGTTCGCGTTCCGCGTCAGTGATGTTGGGCTGAATCGGCTCGAAGTTGTCAATGGCTTCCATGATTGAGTTCATGCGGTCAACGACTTTGCTTGTCTCGTTCACATAGCGGCCAAAACGGCCCTTGGCGGCGTCGGAAAGCTGGACAGGTGCGCCGGAGGAAGCGCCTGCATTGGGCGTGTTCACGACAGTGCCGGTCCTGGCTGCCTTTTGGGGCGTTTCTTTCCACTGACCCCCGTTGCCATTCTGGAACGAGGAGATGTAATCCTGGTACTTGGCGTTTTGTGCGGCGAGTTCGGCGGGGGAGTAATCCGACACCACGAGGAGCGTCGGACGTTCCCAGTAGCAAATGCCGAGGAAAGCCGCGAGCATGAACGCCGAGAACATGCCGTTTGCGATTTTGCCGGCAATATCTTCGCTACGGACCACGTAGAGCAGTCCAAAGAAGAACATGCTGGCAAACGCCAACAGGAGTCCGCCGTCGGAATTGTAGCTAATGAAGGAGTTCCTCGCGAAGTAGAACATGCAGTCCATCACCACGACGATGAGGGAGAAGAATGCGCCAAGGATCTTTTCGTTTCGGTACTCGGCAGCGGCCGTCTGTAGAATGGTGATGAAGGTGATCCCGAGCGGGAGGACGAACATCAAAGCAATTTCAGCAATGCCGTAAGTCATAGGCTAGAACGGGAGGTCGTCGTCGCCTTCGGGCATCGGGGCGTCATAGCTGGGGGCGCCGCCTTGGGGCTGACTGAAGTTGTTGGACTGGCTGTAGCTGCTGCCCTGGTTGTAGTTGCCTGCACCCGGAGCGCCGCCCTGGCCACGGGGAGTGAGGAGCTGGAATGTGTCCATGTTCACTTCGGTGGTGTAGCGTTTTTGGCCGCTAGCTTGGTCGGTCCAGCTGCGGTTGGTGAGGGTGCCTTCGACATAGAGGCTCATGCCTTTGCGAATACCGAGCTGCTCGACGATATCGGCGATTTTGCCCCAACCCACAATGTTGTGCCAGTCGGTCTGTTCCTTTTGTTCGCCGTTGTTGTCGCGGTAGCGACGGCTGGTGGCAAGGGAGAAGGATACACGCTTGCGTCCACCATTTGGGCTCATGCGGATTTCGGGGTCCTTGCCAATATTACCAATGAGCATCACTTTATTCAGATAAGCCATAATTAATCCTATTGTTGATTTTTATGCCGTAAAAATATAAAATTGAAATGTCACAAAAGTGACAAGATCCAATCATTTTCCCCGTTTTTAAATTATTTTTCAGTCCATGGTAACTTTAGCTCTTTCGCATTTTGAAAAATCCTTCCCGGCGGCCCTTAAGGGTAAGCGCCTCGGTGCGGTCCTTCACCCGGCATCCGTTTGTGCCGACCTCCATTACACACTTGATTTGCTCAAGGAATACGACGGCAAACTCTTTAAGCTTTCGGCCCTTTTTGGCCCCCAGCATGGCATTAAGGGGCACACCCAAGACAACATGATCGAATGGGAAGGTTACACCGACCCCGAACTCGGCATCCCTGTCTATAGCCTTTACGGCGAACACCGCGAACCGACCCCTGAGATGCTCAGCCACGTGGACGTTATGCTTGTGGACCTGCAAGACGTGGGGGCTCGCTACTATACGTTTATTTGGACTCTCTACCTGGTGATGAAGGCCTGCGAAAAGCTCGGCATTCCGGTTGTGGTGGTGGACCGCCCGAACCCCATCAACTGTATCGACGAAGAAGGCCCGGTGCTGGACCTGAACTACACTAGTTTTGTGGGACTTCACAGCATCCGCACGCGCCATGCGAAGACTATTGGTGAACTTGCGGTGCAGTTCAAAGAAGAATGTTTTCCCAAGTGCGAACTCTACGTACTCGAAATGGAAGGTTACGACAAAAAGATGTGGTACGACCAGACCGGACTTCCGTGGATTCTGCCCAGCCCCAACATGCCCACCCTCGATACCGCCATCGTTTACCCCGGCATGTGCCTGTTCGAGGCCACCAATGTGAGCGAAGGCCGCGGCACCACGCGCCCGTTCGAAATTTTCGGCGCCCCGTTTATCGATGCAGTAAAGCTCTGCAAGTACATGAACGGGCTCAAGCTCCCCGGCGTGTACTTCCGCGAAAACTATTTCCAGCCCACGTTCCACAAGGGCGCGGGCCAGATTTGCGGCGGTGCGCAGATTCACGTGCTCGACCGCGACAAGTTCCGCAGTTTTGATATGGCGGTGAAACTGTTGCAGTACATCTTCAACGAGTACCCGAACGATTTCGCCTGGAAGCAGCCGCCCTACGAATACGAATTCAAGAAGTTGCCTATCGACATTTTGCTCGGCAACGGCACGTTTAGAAAGGAATTTATAGAGAGTAGCATTTAACCACCAAAGAAGAGGAAAATATGATTCAACCAATCAATGGAAAATTTGAAATGCCTGCCCTCCCGTATGCGGCGGCGGACCTGGCCCCGGCTCTGAGCGCGGAGACCATCGAATTCCACTACGGCAAGCACTTGCAGACCTACTTGAACAACCTGAATGCGGCCCTTCCGGGCAGTGCCTTCGAAGGCAAGTCCCTCGAAGACATCGTGAGGACTGCCGAAGGCGGCGTTTTCAACAACGCGGGCCAGTTCCTGAACCACTCCATGTATTTCTTGCAGTTTGCCGCCCCGAAGGCCGGCAACGCCCCCTCGGGCAAGATTGCGGAAGCCATCGCCCGGGACTTCGGCTCCTTCGAAAAATTCCAGGAAGAATTCCAGGCAAAGGGTGCCGGCCTCTTCGGTTCCGGTTGGGTCTGGCTCTCTGCCGATGCAAGCGGCAAGCTCGTCATCACGCAGGAAGGCAACGCCCAGAACCCGCTTACCAAGGGCCTCAAGCCGCTCCTCACCTTCGACGTGTGGGAACATGCCTACTACATCGACTACCGCAACCGCCGTCCGGACTACCTAAAGGCGCTGTGGAGCATCATCAACTGGGACGAAGTCAACAAGCGTCTCGGATAAGCCGTAGGCCAGATTTGTAGTTAAATGACCGCCCGGGAACTCCGGACGGTTTTTCTTTTAAGGAAAATATTGTTGTAGAGTTGTGTACCCGAACGTGATTTCGTAGCCGTAATCGTTCAGTTTCCTGAGGATATGGCTCATGCTTGCCACGGGAGCTTCTCTGTTGACAACGAACAGGATTTGGTCCCTGTCCTTCTTGTTCTGGAGGGATTCGCGCGACCTGATCTCGTCGATAAATTGCCAGAATTCCTCTTCGCTCGCGATATTGTACATCCTTTTCCCGCCAAGGAACCCGAGCTCGTTCAGGTTCACGACGAAGGGGCTCATCTTGTCGTAGAGGTTCACGGTCACGCTGATCATCATGAAGTCTTCGGCGCACTCGGCCTCCAGCTTCTTTTCCCTGAGCCGCTTTGCAAGAATTTCGTCGTCCGTCAGGCCCTTTTCCCCAATCACCATGTGGGAGACCTTGATGATATTGTCCTTGGAGGCGTTCCTGCACGTCTGGACTTCGGAATCCATGGCCGGATTGATTGCCGGGATAGGGGAGGCGAAGTCCTTGTCGATGACGTACAGGACCTTGCCGACAAGCGGCTCGAAGTTCAGGGTCGTCAGCACCTTGCCGAACGCGTTGAAGGTGCAGTTCCCGGTGACGTGCACGTGGACTTCCTTTTCGTCTAAAGGCCTAGATTTATCTTGCTTGAACTGGTTGAAAAAATCCAGGATGGGCTGGACTCTCCAATCCCCGTTCTGGAGGAAATCCTTGAACGAATCTCCGACCTTCTTGCCGTTGATGAAGTACTCCCTCGAGTTCACGTCGATGACGACGACGTTCTCCGATGGTGTCATGAAAGCCCTGTCTTCGCCGCAACCGGCTAAAAAGAACAAAAGGGCTAGTAGAATGATTCGTTTCATTTCTCGTCCTAGAAATTTTCCTTGAAAATAGATTTTTTTTCATAAAGTGCGGCAAATAGTTTATATTAGTAGGGGAAATAGCTTTTTTTACGAGGTGGTGCCCATGGACAACGAACTGACGCTTTTGATAGGGAAGGGCGAAAAGATCCTGTACGCCGGCAAGCCGGACAAAAGGTGCTTTATCTTTGAATGCGTCTTCAATCCGCTGCTCCCGTTTGCTGCATTGTGGGGCATTTTTGACATGTTCTTTATTGGGGCAGCATTCTCTTCGGACAAGGCGGATGAGGCAGCCTTCTTTATCATTCCGTTCATGATGCTCCACCTGATGCCGGTCTGGCTCTACCTTGGTGGGGCTTTGCTCTCGTTCAGGCGGTACCGCAATACGGCCTACATTGTCACGGACAAGGCCATCTATGCCTCTGGTGGCATCTTCGCCAGGACATACAAGTCAAAGCCGTTCGCGGAACTTTCGCATGTGGATTTACACCGAGGCATTTTTGATCAGTGGTTTGGCGTGGGCGACATCATCACGACCTCTGCGCAGGCAAATCCCATGTCGCTAAACGGCCGGAGGACTTCTGCCAACGCGGGCATTTCCATCGACAGCATCGCCGATTACGCGGAAGTGTACAAGCTCGTGAAAAAGCTGCAAGAGGACATCTACACCGATGTGATGTATCCCAACGACCTCCGCCCCAAGGAAAATCACGGGTATAAGTCAAGGTATATGCGCTAAAAGGGTAGGACTCTTGAAATTGCAGTAAAAGACTAGTTTGCTGATGATTTTGTCTTAGCGTTTTTCTTCTTCAACCTTCTTGAGAACGCGGCAGGGGTTGCCTACGGCAACGACACCCTGCGGGATGTCCCGTGTGACCACGCTCCCCGCCCCGATAACGCTTCCTGCACCGATTGTCACTCCGCCACAAATGGTCACGTTTCCTGCAATCCAGCAGTTATCTTCTATGGTAATCGGTTTTGCGTATTCCAGGTCGGTGAGGCTTCCGTCGGGCTTTTCGAACATGTTGCGTTCTTGCCAGCGAAGCGGGTGCATGGGCGTGAGTATTGAAACGTTCGGACCGATAAATACGTTGCTTCCGATGCTTACCGGGGCGCAATCCAGAATGGTAAAGTTGAAGTTTGCGTAACTTTTTTCGCCAATGCGGGTGTTGCACCCGTAATCAAAAAAGATGGGCCCTTGCAGGTAAACGCCCTTGGCGGGGGATACCCCTAGAATCTGAGCAAGGGTGTTTTCGCGGTTCTTGTCCGTTTCCAGTAAGCTGTTGTATTGTTGACATAGGGCGTGGCATGCGCTTCTTCTTGATGCAAGCTCCTTGTCGCTGGGGTCGTATAGCTCGCCTGCAAGCATTTTTTCTTTTTCGGTCATAGCAACAATATATAAAAAGGTTGAACTCGACTTTCTAGGGCTTGATGGTTATCGGAGTTCCGTCCTTGACTGCGTCGTAAATTTCTTCGATTTCGTCGTTGGTGACGGCGATGCAGCCGGCGGTCCAGTCCTTCCACTTGTGCCAGAACTTAAAGAGAAACGCAGGAACCTTGTTCGGATAGCCGTGAATCATGATGTCGCCCCCAGGCTCGTAGTTGCCTTCTTTCGCGGCCTTGATTTGCTCTGCGTTCGGGTACGAAACCTTTAGCGATAAATGGAAAATGCTCTTGGGGTTGTGACGTTCGATGGTGTACTCACCTTCGGGCGTCTTGTTGTCACCGGACTTGACCTTCGCTCCCACAGGATTCTTGCCCAGCGAAATCCTGTACGTCTTGACGATATTCTCGCCGCTTCGCAAGTGCATCTGGCGTTTCGCCTTTTCTACGAGAATGTTGTCGATGTTTTCCGTAATCATTGTTTTGGAAGATTCTGTTTCTGAAGAACAAGAAATAAATAGGAATGATGTTAGAAGTAAAAGGAAAAATGGAGTTTTCTTCGGCATGTTTTAAATATCTTTTTACTTAAAAAGTCCAAGGCCAAGCCCGACAAATGCCCTGATGGCGATGACATCGGCTGCATACATATTTACATCGAAACCAAAATTGATTGTCGCGAAAACGGCGTCATGTAGGAGACCTTTACGATAGTCCTCCTTGTCAACGGGGGCGTTGATAGTATACTCGTAACGGATTCCCAGGGAATAGAAAAACTGCTTGTGCGTATCGTCCTCTGCCGGGATAGATTCATCCCCGGAACTGCCGCTGTAGTAACATAATTTGACTGTAGGGACAATCTTGTGGTCCGTATTGTCTAAAACCGGATAGCCGTAGAAGAGATACGGGGCCACGCCGCCCGCGGTTTCCCCGCCCTTGTGGTAGATGTCTTCGTAGTGGATGTCGTCCCCTTCATTTTTCCCATAGCCGACACTAAATCCTAAACCGAAGTCCCCTTTGGACGTTGTTGCCTTTACGGAAATATCCCCGCCATAGAACCGGATCTTATTGAAGGAATCGTCAATAGTCGGCATCGCCATAAAGAAGGAAAGATCGAATGCGAAAATTCGACGTGGTGTATAATACCCTAACTGAGATCTCCCGTATATTCCCAGATGGCAAACATTTGCAACGGAGTCAAGTTGTCGGTCCATAAGTTGTACGTGTTCTCTACGCTCTTTTTTGGATAAAGAATCCCGCTGCATCCTGTATGCATTCTGTATGAGTTCGCTATGCTCCTTAAGGCTCTGGCACGACCAATTAAGCAAATCCTCTTGCTGTAGTGAATCCAGTGGTTCCTCTGTATGTATTGGCGTTGAGTCAACACTTGCTTCGTATGCCACCGAATCAACGTCGTCATAAGCTATGCGGGGGGAGTCTGCAAAAACTTGCGCAACCAGGATAAATATGATTAGGAAGGTCGCCTTCATGCCGTAAATATAGTTTTCTGCTGTGGAAACTTGTTTTGATGGCTTAGAGGCTTGTGTAAAATTTTCGTGCCCCTCTTGGCAGTTACAAGAAACCGTTTGTGAAAATGGCAAAGGAGGCGCATGCCGGAAAAGAACCGCAAAGAGGGGGATTGTTGGGGCTGGCCGTCCGAAGGTGTCAAACTGCCTATTCCTAACCCGAAGGGCATTAGGAAATAGGGAAAATCGCGTAAAAAAGGAAAAGTATAATGTTGTCTTTTAAAGAACATGCGAAAAAGTTCAATCTGGACGAAGAGGAGCAAGAAATCCTTGCTGATTTTGAGGCGAACCATGCCAGCAAACCACAGATTACCGAAGAACGCAGGAAAGAACTCGCATCGTTGGCTAATGCCTCCTACAAGTTTAGGAACTCTCGATGGCGTCGTGATTGAACTCGCCGCAAAACTCAAGGCCGAGTTGGTGTAGGGTGGGGTTGCGTGCTAAAGTTCATTGCTCGTAAAGAGCGACTATAAGACCTACTTTTGAATATTTCTTTATTTATGCGGGCTCGCAAGCAGCTTTTATGTTGTCACGAATTTAATCAGTTCCGTGTAATCTCCTGAATCGGCGGCATGAAGCGCATCAATGTACTTCTTTCGTAAATCCGTAATGTCGTTCAAGCTGTCATCACCCCAGTAGAGCCGCGGCTCGCCAAGTTGCTGCATAAGCAGGTCCGCCATCAGTCGCGAAATTCTACCATTGCCGTTAGGGAACGGGTGGATTAAAACAAGCCTGTGGTGAAGCCGGA
>JAEEGF010190939.1_pt1 | contig 31872 bp, 22 predicted proteins | sample 9134171 | NCBI WGS metagenome assembly JAEEGF01 (sample SAMN16246542, study PRJNA631951) | gut metagenome | biome: gut microbiome; feature: rumen; material: AP-attached | host: Bos | place: Iran: Karaj | collected 2018-10 | reverse complement strand
CTTGGTCCCGCTTCAGGTCCGCGGGATGCGAAACAGCCCCCAGCGAGAGGTCATATGCGCGTCGGGAGAAAGGAAGGGCCGTGGCCGAGAACTTGTCCTTGGAGGCGAATTCAAGGCCGAGGCCATCCGGGTCCACCACCTTGAACCAGCGCAAGCCGCCGTGGTTGGCACATTCCTGCGGCCTGGGATACGTCCAGTCAAACTGATCCTCCACCCGCTGGACATACCGTCCCATCATCGCGGCCGACTCACGGTCGGGATAATTGGCGAAAGGACCCTTGCCATAGAAATCGATCCGGTCGAAACGCGAGGGCATCGCCAACTCCATCCCGAAACGGAGGAGCGGAGCGGAGGAACTCACATTCTTCAGATGCTCTTCAATCTCCATCGTACCGTCGGCATTGACGAAATAGAGCATTTCCATCTCACCCAGGCCGATCACCTCCAGCGCGACACGCAGCTTGCAACCGGGATACAGGCCCATGGACTTGACCTTGAACTCAGGATAGAGCCATTCCACGGAGCCATACTTCCTCACGAAACGGAGATCTTTCTCCGTCAGCGGCCGTCCGAAGCAGGGTACCAGCGGACCGGACAGGAATTGGATGCCGCCGACCTTGTACGAAATGATGGCGCCGGAATCCTCATCAAGCCGGATCTCCCAAGGGATGCGCTCCGGGGTATTACCCTCGAAAACGAGGTCATTCCCCTTTTCATTGACAAAGGTATCTCCGCCCTTGAATGCGAATGACGGCACCGCCTCGTTGATCAGGATCTGGTCATGGGCGACCTCGGTCCCCTCCGGCAGCAGGCCGTCGTCCGACTTCAGGAAATATCTCACATTCAAATAGATATCCTGGCCGATGGAAGCAATCTCATAGGCATTGAAATCCAGGTCGACCAGGGAAGTGCGCTGCGGTTCGACATCCAGGTCATCGATCCGTCCGTCCAGCAGCGGCTTGCCGTCCCCGATCAGTTCCCACTCCAGGCGATATTTCGACAGGTCCGTGAAGAAATTGTCGTTGAAGATGTGGAAGCGGCCGAAACCGGCCTCATTGGGATCCGCATAAGTCAGGATATTGCGGTAGAAGTAGGCTACTTCGTGGGCATGCGAATGGGGGGTCCGGTCTGCAGCGACGACTCCTTCGCAATTGCCACAGATATAATCAAGGTCATCGAAAGGGAAATCTCCGCCATACGCCAGGTATTCGCGGCCTTCCGCATCAGTCCGGCGCAGCGTCTGGTCGGCAAAGTCCCAGATGCAGCCGCCCTGGAACTTGGAATAACTCGTAACCAGGTTCCAATACTGTTTGAAGCCCCCCATCGAATTACCCCTTCCGTGCTCGAACTCGCACAGGATCAGCGGACGGGAAGGATCCTTGGAAAGATAAGCCTCGCAATCCTCCAGCGAAGGATACATCGGACAATAGATATCCGTGGCATACTCCAGTCCGGCCCGTTCATATTGGACGGGACGTGTCGGATCGAAACGACGCACCCAGTAATAGCACCTTTCGATATTGGGTCCGTAACCGGCCTCGTTGCCCAGGCTCCACACGATGATACAGGGATGGTTTACATCCCGCCGGACCGCCCGGGACACCCGCTCCAGATGCGGCGCCTCGAAACGGGGATGCTTGGAAAGCGACTTCGGACCGTATCCCATACCGTGGGACTCGATATTGGCTTCGGCGATGACGTAGAGGCCATACTGGTCGCAGAGTTCGTACCATCGGGGGTCATCCGGATAGTGGCAGGTACGCACCGTATTGATATTGAGCTGCTTCATCACCCGGATATCCCGGATCATGTCTTCCTCCGTCACGACCGGGCCGCCTGTTTCGCTGAACTCATGGCGGTTGACGCCTTTGATCGTAATGGGTTTCCCGTTGACCAGCAGCTGGCCTCCCTTGACCGCAACGTCACGGAACCCGAAGTCCAGGCTGACGGTTTCGAAACCCTTCTTCGAGGCCAGCGCACGTGCCTCCAAATGATAGAGGTTGGGAGTTTCTGCCGTCCAGAGGGCGGGTTGGGAAATCCGTCCGGAAGCCTTCCCGTCCTGGGAATGGAGGGACATTTCGGTGACACCGTTCCGGGAAATGATGAAATCCACGGACTTCACATCTTCCGTCAGTTCGGAATCGATCGTAAAACTGCCATCGGCATGGGCGACGATACGGAGATCCTCGATACGGGCCTTCGGCCGGGCTTCGATCCAGACGCTGCGAGCGATACCGCTCATCCGCCAGTAGTCCTGGTCCTCGAGCCAGGTGCCGTCGCACCAGCGGAAAATTTCGAGGGCGATCAGGTTCTCGCCGGGACGGATATGATCGGTGATGTCAAAACAGGCCTCCAGCTTGCTGTCTTCACTGTAGCCGACCTCCTCCCCGTTGACCCATACGCCGACGTTGGAAGTGGCCGCACCGACATGGAGGAAGACCTGACGGCCCTTCCATGCGTAGTCCAGGCGGAACTTCCGGCGGTACTGGCCGACGTAATTGCCCTTGTCCGGTACGAACGGCGGATCCACCCGGACCTTCATGTTGTGCCAGGGATATCCGATGTTGACATAGACCGGATCGAACAGACCTTCCATCTCCCAGATGCCGGGGACGGGGAATTCATGCCAGAAAGAATCGTTGAACGAAGGCTTGAAGAAATCCAGGGAACGCGTATCCGGCGAATCGGACAACTTGAACTTCCACTTCCCGTCAAGCGACAGGACGGGACTGTCCGTATGGAAATGGGCGCGCATCGGCTCCCGGTTCCGCTGCGAAACCTCGGGCGTCAGCCAGTCTCCTTTCCCCGCGAATACGCTTTTTGACTTGGAGGCAAAGCCTGGCAGGCACAGCATCACTGCCATGCCTGCTGCTAACAATCTGAAACTCTTCATCTTCCGTTCAAAGGCAGGTCCTATTTGTTCTGGACCGGCCGGATTACAAATTCAAAATCATAGTTTCCGGCAGGGAGCAGGTACTCCTTGCGCGGAATGGCACCCCAGGAATTGACGCAGCCAAGGCCCATCTGCTTGAGGTCCACGTTGACATAAGTGCCGCCGGCACTGCGGTCGTTCTCATGCGCCTTCGCCTTCAGGTCCAGGGAATGACCGTTCTTCAGCAGGGAGAGGTCCATGTCCTTACGGGCGAACGGGAGCACGGTGACGGAGCAGCCAAGGGCCGAAGAGAGTTCAAGGCCGTTGCCTCCTTCATCGATGATCCGCATCCACTTCACACCCGTGTGGGCGCCGGATTCCTGCGGACGGACATAGCCATAATGGTATTGTTCCTCTACCCGCTGGAAGTAATGGCCCATCAGGGCGGCGGACTGCCGGTCTTCATAATTTTCGAAAGGCCCCTTTCCGTAGAAATCCAGGACCGTATACTCACCCGGCATCGAGAACTCCATCCCGAAGCGCATCAGCATCGGCTCCTGGTCCAAGTCACCGCCATCCCGCATCTGCTCCTTCACTTCGACAGACCCGTCCCCATGGATGGTATAGGTCATGGTGACCTCGGCCGCCTCGCAGACCAGATATTTCGCGGTAACGATCTCGCAGCCGTCTTCCGTGACGGCTTCGAACGACTTGAGCGGGAACTCGGGATAGAGCCACTGCCTGCACTTGCGGTCAAGCTGGGCACCCAGGTCATTCTCCGTGACGGCGCGGCCGAAGCACGGCATCGGCGCGTTGACCAGGAGAGGCTTGCCGTCCAACTCATAGCAGCTCATGAAACCGGTAGACTTATCGAACGCGATTTTCCAAGGATAGGGGCGCGGCACAAGACCGGAGCCCTTCGCCGCCGCCTCTCCCGTCAGGATGAGTGCGGCTTCCCCATCTTCGATGAAGAATTCGGTGTCGGAGAATTCACTCTCGTAAGGCACGTTCTCTATAATGATCTGGTCATAAGCGACTTCGAAACCAGCCGGCAGGACGCCGTCGCGCTTCTTGAGATAATAGTGGACATTGAGGAAGAGGTCCCCTTCAAAAGAAGCCAGGTCGTCAGAGGTGTAACCGAGTTCGACGGTCTCGGTGGTCTGCGGAGCCACGCTGAGGTTGCGCACGGAGCCCACCAGCATCGTCCGGCCATCCGCGACGATCTCCCAGTCCATCACATAGCGGTCCAGGGAGATGAAGAAGTTTTCGTTATAGACCTTGACCCTGCCCTCGCGCGCCTCTTCGGGCGTAGCGGAAGTCAGGATGGAACGATACTGGTACGCCACTTCATAGGCATGCGGATGCAGGCTGCGGTCCGCCGCGATGATGCCGTTGCAGTTGAACGATGCATCCGAAGGATCATAGTCATTGAAATCACCGCCGAAGACGAAAACATGGTCGGTGGCGCCGTCCGAACGGCTCACAGGCCAGCGAAGCGCCTGGTCGACGAAGTCCCAGATGCAACCGCCCTGGAGCAGGGGGTATTTCCGGAACAGATCCCAATATTCTTTCAGGCCACCCATCGAGTTACCCATCGCATGGGCATATTCGCACTGGATCAGCGGCCGGTCCTGCGGCTGGGAGGCATATTCCTCGCAAGCCCTGTAACTATGGTACATGGGGCAGAAGATGTCCGTGTACCAGTCCTTTTCAGCCCGTTCGTACTGGACGGGGCGGGTGGGATCGAACTGCTTGAGCCAGGTGTAGGTCTTCTCGAAATTGGGGCCTGCTCCAGCTTCGTTGCCGAGGCTCCAGACGATGACCGACGGATGGTTGATGTCCCGCTTGACCGCGCGCTGGGTGCGTTCCATGTGGGCCTGCTCATAGGCAGGCTCCTTCGCCAGCGTCTCTTGGCCGTAGCCCATGCCATGGGACTCGATGTTGCATTCGGCGATAACATACAGGCCGTATTTGTCGCAAAGCTCATACCAACGGGGGTCATCAGGATAGTGGCAGGTGCGCACCGTGTTGATATTGAGGCGCTTCATGATCGCGATATCGCGGATCATGTCGAACTCTGAGACGGTATAACCTTTCTCGGCGTTCATCTCGTGGCGGTCTGCGCCCTTGATCAGGACAGGCTGGCCGTTGACGAGCAGTTGGCCTCCCTTGATCTCGACATCCCGGAAGCCGAACTGCAGGTCGGCATGGTCCGTGACCTCCTTCTTGGAAGAGGCTGTGACGGAGAGCGTGTAGAGATTGGGGGTCTCGGCCGTCCAGAGCTCCGGATCCGGCACCGTGACGCTGGCGCTTGCCACATTCTTGACCGGAACGGCGCTGAATGACACATCCTCGCCCCAAGGGGAAGAGATTGTGAAGTCGAGCCGCTTGACACCGGGTGTCACCAGGGCGGTGACGTCAAAGGCACCGGAGGCAGCCGCCTTCACACGCAGGTCGCTGATCCGGTCTTTCGGACGCGTAAACAGATACGTGTCGCGGGACAGGCCGGTCAGACGCCAGAAATCCTGATCCTCCAGATAGGTGCCGTCGCACCAGCGGAAGACCTCGAGGGCGATCAGATTCTCACCGGGCACGACATACTTGGTGACATTGAAACGGGCCTCGAGTTTGCTGTCTTCGCTGTAACCGACCTCCTTGCCGTTGATCCAGACGCGGACGTTGGACGTGGCGCTCCCGATACAGAGGAAGATGTCCTGGCCGACCCAGGAGGGATCCATCACGAAGGTCCTGCGGTACTGGCCGGCGTAGTTGTGTTCCAGGGCCGGATAGGGCGGGTTGTTCTTGTAATGGCCCTTCCAGGCGTAGCCGATGTTGACATAAAGCGGGTCACCGTAGCCGTTGAGCTCCCACAGGCCGGGCACCGGCATCTCGTCCCAGGCGCTGTCATCCAGGCCGGGGGCGAAGAAGTCGCGGGAACGGGACTCGATGGTCTCGTACCATTTGAATTTCCAAGTTCCGTTTAGGGAAAGCTGTTCTCCGTCGGAGTTGAAACGCGCGCTCATCTCCACCCGGTTCCGCTGGTTGACGGCCGGATTGACCCAATCCTCAACCGCAGGTTTTTTGGCAGCCTGAAGAGAACTGGCGGCCATCAAGGCGGCCGCAATCATCAAAAGCTTACGCATACTCCCCTAGTTTCCGGCTGCGACGATGCAGGCCAGACCTGCGACAAACAGGCAGAACATCAGGGCCAGCAAGCCGTAAACGCCCTTCTTAGCGCCCTTGAATTCCTTCCAGATGAAGACGCCCCAGATCGCGGCGACCATCGGCGCGCCCTGTCCCAGCGCATAGGAGATGGCCGGACCGGCCTTCTCGGCCGTAATATAGCTGAGCGCGGTACCCAGGCACCAGATCGCACCGCCGAGCATGCCGACGAGGTGGGTCTTGAAGTTGCCTTTGAAATATTGGCTGTAGCTGACAGGCTCTCCGACGAAAGGCTTGCGCATCACGATCGTGTTGAAGAGGAAGTTGCTCAGCAGTACGCCCAGGGTGAAGAGGACGATGGCGGTATAAGGGGTCACCTTGCCCGCAGCGGGCGTAACGAAATTGGCCGTATCCATCGCACGCATCACGAAGGAAGAGAAGAAAGACATCACGACACCGGCGATCAAGGCCAGGATGATACCTTTCCGTTGGTCTGCCTTGGAGATGCCGCTGTCGCCCTTGCGGCTGGCGGCGATACCGTTGCAGATGATGGCGCAGACGACCAGGGCGACGCCCAGGGCCAGCAGCACCAGGTTGCCGGTCTTGGATCCCTGCTGGACCGCGACACGGTAGTTATTGATCACACCCAAGACCAGCGCCAGGCCCACGCCCAAAGGGAAAGCGACGGAAAGGCCGGCGATCGAGGTCGATGCGGAAAGCAGGATATTGGAAGCGTTGAAAATGATACCGCCGAGCAAGATCCAGAGTACGCTGGAAGCGGATGCCTGCTTCAAGTCGGTAAGGAAGGGACGTCCGGCCTCACCGATACTGCCCGCCGTAAAAGCGAGCAAAAGGGCGAAGAGGACCATTCCGATCACATAGTCCCAATAGAACAATTCATATCTCCAACTCTTGGCGGCAAGCTTCTGGGTGTTGCCCCAAGAGCCCCAGCAAAGCATGATGACGAAGCAGAGGATGACTGCAAGCGTGTAGCTGTTGACGATAAACATGGCTTTATGGTTTTAATGTTATTTTATTGATTCATAATGGCATCCACCTCTTCGCGGTGGGGCACGCCGGACTGTGCGCCGGGGCGCGTCACGGCGATGGAGGAAGCGATGGTCGCGAAGCGGGCGGCTTCCACCAGATCCTTTCCTTCGGACAGGGCGGTCACGAGCGCGCCGTTGTACACATCGCCGGCGCCGACCGTATCGACGGCCGTCACTTTACGGGCGGGAACGAACTCATGAACATCGGCGTTGCAGATGACGGAACCGGAACTTCCAAGGGTGACGATCACATTCTTCACACCCTGTGACAGCAGGAAATCCGCAGCCTGGAAAGCTTCATTGACGGATTCGATCTTGATGCCGGTGAGTTTCTCGGCCTCGGTCTCGTTGGGCGTAATCAGCCACAGCTTGCGCAGCACTTCGACGGGAATGGCATCCGAGAAAGGGGCGGGATTCAGAACCACCTTGACGCCCTCCCCGTAGGCCAGGTCGACGGCATGATAGACGGTCTCCAGCGGGATCTCGAGCTGCATCAGCAGGAATCCGGCCTTGCGGATCGTCTCTTCCGCGACATCGATATCCTCCGGGAGCAATTCCCGGTTGGCGCCGGGCGCGACCGCAATGCAGTTCTCACCGTCGTCAGCCACAAAAATGAGCGCCGTGCCGGTCGGCGAATCAACGCTGAACTTCATGCAGGAAGTGTCGATCCCGTCGGAAGCGAAGACTTCCTTCAGCATCCGGCCTTGCATGTCGTCGCCGACACAGGTCAGGAAGGTCACCTTGCCGCCCAACCTGCCTGCTGCGACGGCCTGGTTAGCTCCCTTTCCGCCGTTAGCCTGCATGAAACGACCTCCTCCGATGGTCTCCCCCGGACGGGGAAGGGTTTTGACGTAGGCAGTCATGTCGATATTGGAACTGCCTGCCACAACGATTTTGCTCATATCTGATGTCTTTATGATTTCAATCTTTCAAATATAAGAAAAAAAGCGGACTGATCGCTCAGTCAGCTTTTTTTGGTGATGTTATTATTTCTATGAAGTGCTGCAGGATGGCTTTCGCCTGCTCATCCGTCACGGCCAGATAGCGGCGGGTACCGGCCGGATCTTCCGTGAAGAGGGTGGAGCCCTCCTCGGTCACTTCGATGCGGCCGGGGGCGGAAACCGTGAACCAATCCCCTCCCTCGACGGCATACAGGACAGCCGTCGGATCCCAGGTAGGACGATCATACGGCATGGGAAGATAAGCCTTATAGGCCTCCACGGCCGGATGCTGCGGCGCCCAGGCAAAATCTTTTTCGATGCTGGCTGCGGGATAACGGATCTGGACTCCGACCTCGAAAGGTGAGGTCACGACCGGCGTGGGCCATTCCTCGAAGATGACTTTGGCAGCCGGGATGTCCTTCTTGACATTGTATTCATGGGTCTTCGGATTGTTGATACAACCCGCCATCGTGACCAGGAGTTTCACCTTTTTGGCGACCAGCTCCTTGCCGTTCAACGGCGAGTATCCATCCGCATCCGTCTCCAGCAACCGGATCAGGTTGGTGGAGAATCCGACGGAGGCGATGACGACCGAGTGATCCGGCTCAGCCGCCAGCAGCTTGCGATAGAGCGTGACCGCCTCGGGATAGTCCGCATAGCCCGGATGGGAACGGGCGAAGAGGGGCTTCCCTTCCGCATCTTTCAATTCCACGACCGCCTTGGCGTAGTTGACGGCTGCATCGCTTTCACATTCCGCCCCGTCCCGGATGATGCCGATCGGGATGTCCGGGTATCCGTACCAGGTATTCATGATGTCCGCAAACTCGGCCGGAGCCTCCCCGTTCTTGTTCAGATTGACAGCCAGCAGACGGATCTTGCCGGCATCCAGATACTTATAAAGCAGATCCAGCGCCAGCGCGTCGTCCACATCATTACCCAGATCGGTTTCAAAGATAACGGGAAGCGGGGAATCCCCTTCCGCGGCCGTCTTCCGGCCGCATCCCGGCAGCAACAGGGCCATCGCCGCCAACAGGAACAGTAAGTTTTTCATTTCATCATGCATTTAAGAGAATCCTGATTTCAAGTAACCAAAGATAATCATTTTTGCACATATCTTGCGCGTGTATAAACTGGCAGGCAGTGTATTCCAGGAAGCATTCCCCGAAGGGTAAAAGCTTTCGCTTCCTGAAATCCACTGCCTGCCCGTTTCGAGGCGAGGAAAAGTTTACTGCTCGTCCGGAGCTTCAGGGCCTTGAGGGCCGCCCTGCGGACCGTAACCGGGATCGCCACCCTGAGGGCCGTAGCCGGGGCCGCCCTGCGGACCGTACTGAGGTCCCTGAGGGCCTCCCTGTCCGCTCATGCTCTGGTACAGGTCGCTCATCACGCGGTTAATCTCATCGGTGTAGCGGTCGATGTCGGCGACGTTCTGGCTCTTGACCGCCTCTTTCAGCAGGTTCAGCGGGCCTTCCACTGCGCTGCGCTTGTCGGCGGGCACCTTGTCGCCGTTCTCTTTCAGGAACTTCTCGACCTGGAAGCAGAGGGCGTCGGCGTTGTTGATCTTGTCCACGCGCTCCTTCTCCGCCTTGTCGGCCGCCTCGTTGGCCTTGGCCTCATCCCGCATGCGCTGGATTTCGGCATCAGACAGGCCGCTGGAGGCCTCGATACGGATGTTCTGCTCCTTGCCGGTCGCCTTGTCGAGGGCGGACACTTTCAGGATGCCGTTGGCGTCGATGTCGAAGGAAACCTCGATCTGAGGGATGCCGCGCGGCGCAGGGGTGATGCCGTCCAGGTGGAAGACACCAATCTGCTTGTTGTCCTTGGCCATCGGGCGCTCGCCCTGCAGGACGCGGATCTCGACGGAAGGCTGGTTGTCGGCTGCCGTGGAGAAGATCTGGGACTTCTTGGCAGGGATCGTGGTGTTGGACTCGATGAGCTTGGTCATCACGCCGCCGAGGGTTTCGATGCCCAGCGAAAGCGGAGTGACATCCAGCAGGAGGACATCCTTCACATCACCGGCCAGCACGCCGCCCTGGATGGAGGCGCCGATGGCGACCACCTCGTCGGGGTTGACGCTCTTGTTGGGCTCGCGGCCGAAGAAGTTCTTCACCAGCTCCTGGATCTTCGGGATACGGGTCGAACCGCCGACCAGCAGGACCTCGTCGATGTCGGAGGTCGTCAGGTGCGCATCCGCAAGGGCCTTGCGGCAAGGTTCGATACTGCGCTCGAAGAGTTCGTCGCAGAGCATCTCGAACTTGGCGCGGGTCAAGGTCTTCACAAGGTGCTTGGGGATACCGTCCACAGGCATGATGTAAGGGAGGTTGATCTCCGCGGAAGTCAGGTTGGAAAGCTCGATCTTCGCCTTCTCGGCCGCCTCTTTCAGGCGCTGGAGGGCCATCGGGTCCTTCTTCAGGTCGATACCGCCGTTCTCCGCGGCGAACTCGCCGGCCAGCCAGTCGATGATGACCTGGTCGAAATCGTCACCGCCCAGGTGGGTGTCGCCGTTGGTGGACTTCACCTCGAAGACACCGTCGCCGAGTTCCAGGATGGAGATATCGAAGGTACCGCCGCCGAGGTCATAGACCGCGACTTTCATATTCTTGTTCTTCTTGTCCAAACCGTAGGCCAGGGCCGCGGCCGTAGGCTCGTTGATGATACGCTTGACGTCCAGTCCCGCGATCTTGCCGGCCTCCTTGGTGGCCTGACGCTGAGAGTCGGAGAAATAAGCCGGAACCGTGATGACGGCCTCTGTAACTTCCTGACGCAGATAATCTTCCGCGGTCTTCTTCATCTTCTGGAGAATGATGGCCGAGATCTCCTGAGGAGAATAGAGACGTCCGCTGATGTCGACGCGGGGCGTGTTGTTGTCGCCACGGACGACCTTGTACGGCATGCGGGCCACTTCCTTGCCGACCTGGTCATAGGTCTCGCCCATGAAACGCTTGATCGAGAAGATGGTGTTGCCGGGGTTGGTGATAGCCTGGCGCTTGGCCGGGTTACCGATCTTCCGCTCGCCGCCTTCGGTGAAAGCGACGACGGACGGGGTGGTACGCTCACCCTCGTTGTTGATGATGACGGTAGGCTGATTGCCTTCCATGACTGCGACACACGAATTGGTGGTGCCGAGGTCGATTCCAATGATTTTTCCCATATTATTCTGAATCTTTAATTATTATTCTGTCTGCCCGCCAGTCTTGGCGGCGATCCTATTCTATCCAATCCCGTGCCACTCGTTTTTTCTGCCAAATTGTCATACCGGCGTTGCAATTGCGGCCGGGAAATCGTAATTTCGCAGTCACTCACACCCAACACGATGGAATACCGGACCCTGCCCCCTGCCGAATACGCCGACCTCGAAGAGCGTATCCTATACGAAGACAACCACTTGCTGATCGTCAACAAAGCGGTCGGCGATATCGTGCAGGGAGACAAGACCGGAGACGAATGTCTGGCTGAGACCTACAAGGCCTTCCTCGCGCAGCGGGACGGGAAACCGGGGAAAGTGTTCCTGGGTATCCCTCACCGGCTGGACAGGCCGGTCAGCGGCATCACGGTGCTGGCCAAGACATCCAAAGCCCTGGAACGCCTTTCAGCCCAGTTCCGCGAAGGGCAGGTCCACAAAACCTATTGGGCGCTCTGCTGCGCCCGTCCCGAGCCGGCGGAGGCACACCTGAAAGACTGGATGGTCCGGAACGAGAAACAGAACAAGAGCTATGTCATCGGAAACGGTGACACGCCCAAGCCGGACGCCCATCCGGACGCGAAACGCGCCGAACTGAAATATCGTTTCCTGTACAGTACGGACCGCTACCACCTGGTCGAGGTTGAGCTCCTGACCGGACGGCACCACCAGATCCGCTGCCAGCTCTCACACATCGGCTGTCCGATCAAAGGGGACCTCAAATACGGTGCGCCCCGGTCCAATCCCGATGGCGGGATCTGCCTCCATGCCCGCAACGTACGGCTGATCCACCCCGTCCGGAAAACGGAACTTGACGTCACGGCTCCCGTCCCTTCCACCTGGAAAGGACTCCGCCCCTAGCGTTTCCTCAACGAATCCACGTATTCCTCCAACCACTGCGTCGGCGTCTTCCCTTCGAAGAGCCGGAATGCCATGTTGAACGATACGGTCGTATGGAAACCCGACAGGGTTGACACGTCTTCCATCTTGAGATGAGGGTCTTCCTTCAGCAAGCCTATGGCATGCTGGATACGATACCAGTTGACAAATTGCCGGAAATTACGTCCCGCATAATAATTGATATTCTTCGAGACATAGGCTTTATTGGAGAACACTGCCCTGGAGAGTTCCTCCAGGCTGATGGATTCTTCCAAATAGGGTTTCTTCTCCTCCATGTACCGCACCACCCGCAAATAGACCTCGTAGCCACGTTTCCCGGCTGCGCCAGGCGCTGCGGCAGAGGATTCCCGGTCAGGTCTGCCATCGGGCGTTCCGGCTTTTTCTTCTTTTTTACCCCCTGTCTCTCCCCTCCCTGTCCGGGATGCGGTCGCTGCCAGCAACGAACCCGCAAAGGAAGCGGCAAAGGCGCAGGGAATACCGCCCCGGAGAGAGAGACCCGGGATGATTCCTCCCAGAAAAAGCATGCAGACGGACACGGAAAACATGGCTGAGAACACAGACCTGACAATGATTTTTTTCATAATGTTAAGTTTTTTGATTGAAAAATAAGAAAAATAAAGGCACTGGAAAGCCTAAGCTCCAATGCCCTCTGTCAGATTTTTCTGTTTTTTATAGGTTTTGATTCTTTTTTTTGGAACGCGCCATCTTGATAGTCTCGAAACCCTTCCCGTAAACGCCCGTTACGGACGAGACGGAGAGGAAGGCATCCGGATCGATGACCTTGATCAGCTTGAGCAGGATGTTGAGGTCAGTCTTCCGGGTCAGCACCATCAGCACTTTCGTGTCGGTTTGCGTGAACCATCCCTTGCCATCCAAGGCGGTCACTCCGCGATGAAGGTCCCGTGTGATCGCATCCGCGATTTCCTCATACTTATGGGACAGGATGAAGAGCTGCACGGACTGGCGGGAACCGGACAGATAGATATCAAGGACGGAACTGCAGATCGCGATGAGGACCAGGCCATACACGACATTGATAATCTTGTCTGTGAACGGGACCAGGCTGCCATCCGTCAGATAGGACGGGACCAGCAGGGACGAGAGAATGATCACGACATCCATCGCCAGGATCATGCGCCCGGGAGATACATTCCGATACTTATTGACAATCAAGGCGATGATATCCGTGCCGCCGGTACTTCCTCCCTGTGAGATCGTCATCCCGATGCCGGCACCTGCCATGATGCCGCCGATGATGACACACATCAGCTTGCCGTTGTCGAGGGCCAGGGTCTGCACGAAATCATGCGGGATCACCGTCTGGAAAAGGTTGAGACCGACAGAGGCGATGATGATCGCATAGACGGTCTTGGTTCCGAAGGATCTGCCCAGAATGAACAGCGCGGCGACCAGCAGGATCGCATTGATGGCGAAATAGGAGTAACCGATCTTGATCGCGCCTCCGGTCGCGTACTGGATGATGGATGCGATACCCGTCACGCCGCCGCCCACCAGGTTGTTGGGAACGAGGAAGATGGTCCACCCGAGCACGTAGCACAGGATGCCTACCGTGATGAGGAAGTACTCCTTAAAGAAATGAAAGATCTTCTTGCTGTCCATATCGCTTATCATTCGGTCTTTTTCTTCTTGTTCAGCTGGATACCGGACTTGATCTGCTCAAAGCCCTCGCCATAGACATTGTTGGCCGGAGAGACGGAGATGAAAGCCGTCCCGTCCAGGTCCTTGATCGTACGGGTCACCTGATGGACCTCCTTCTGGCGCATCACGATCAGCAGAACCCTTTTCTCCTGCTTGGTGTACCAGCCGACGGCCTGAATGGCGGTGACACCCCGGTTCATCTCCTTGATGATATAGTCCGCGATCTCCTCGTATTTCTCAGAAAAGACCATCATCTGCACGGCGGAGCGGCCTCCGATCAGCACCGCATCCACGACGGGGGCGGAGATCAGGATCATGATGAAGCCGTACACCAGGTCACTGAAAGCTTTATCGGGCAGCAAAAGCATGGACAGGACGATCACGCAGTCGGTGACCAGGAAGAAACGGCCCGGAGAGACAGGCCAGAACTTGTTGACCATCAATGCGAGGATGTCACTGCCTCCCGTGCTCCCTCCATTGCGGAAGATGATGCCCAGACCCACGCCCTCCAGCAAGCCGGCGATGGCGGGAATCAGGATTCTCTCCGGGACGAAGAGAAAGTGGCCTTCCAGGCTGTGGGCCTGCGGAAAAAGCGAGAACAACTTGAAGATCACGCTCGCCAGCGCGATGCAGTAAATCGTCTTGAAACCGAAACGGGCGCCCATCACCAGGAAGGCGATAAGCAATAGGAACACATTGGCCGCCGCATACAGGAACGAGACCTCAAGGCGCCCTCCCGTCGCATACTGGATCACGGTGCAAAGACCCGTCAATCCTCCGGAGGACATGCCGTTCGGAATCATGAAACACTCCCAGGAAGCGCAGTATAGAATCACGCCCAGGGTCATCAGCAGGTAATCGCCGATGAGGGTACGAAGCTTTTCTCCAGTCAGTTTTCCCATCACTTCACCACGATATTGACAATCTTGCCGGGCACAACGATGACCTTGACGATGGTCAGGCCCTCCACGTATTTCGCCGTCTGCTCCATCCCGCGCACCTTGGCTTCCACTTCGGCGCGGTCCATCGATTTCGGCAGATCCACCGTGAAGCGGGTCTTTCCGTTGAAGGAGACCGCATAGGTGCAGCTGTCTTCAACGGTGTAGGCCGCCACATATTCAGGGAAACGGGCATCGGAGACGCTTTCCCCGTTGCCGAGCGCGTGCCAGAGTTCCTCGGAGATATGGGGGGCAAAGGGGCTGAGCAGCACGACCATCGGCTCCAGGATCTCACGCTTGGAGCATTTCAGGGCCGTCAGTTCATTGACGGCGATCATGAAGGCGCTGATAGTCGTATTGAAGGAGAAGGATTCGATATCTTCCCTTTCCTTGCCGATCAGGCGGTGAAGGACTTTCAGTTCTGCCGGTGTGGGCTTCTCATCCGTGACCAGCCACTGGTCGCGGTCATAGAAGAGGCGCCAGAACTTCTTGAGGAAGCGGTTGACCCCGTCGATGCCCTTGGTATCCCACGGCTTGGACTGCTCCAGGGGACCGAGGAACATCTCGTACAGGCGGAGCGTGTCGGCGCCGTAGGTGTCGCAGATGACATCGGGATTGACGACGTTGAACATGCTCTTGCTCATCTTCTCCACGGCCCATCCGCAGATGTATTCGCCGTCTTCCAGGACGAACTGCGCATCGGCGAATTCGGGCCGCCAGGCACGGAAGGCATCCAGGTCGAGGCGGTCATTCCGCACGATGTTGATATCCACATGGATCTCCGTCGTATCGTATTGATCCTTAAGCCCGAGAGAGACGAAGGTATTGGTCCCGACGATGCGGTAGACAAAGTTGGAACGGCCCTGGATCATGCCCTGGTTGATCAGTTTCTTGAAAGGCTCGTCCTCGCAGACATAGCCGAGGTCATAGAGGAACTTGTTCCAGAAACGGGAATAGATCAGGTGGCCGGTCGCGTGCTCCGTACCTCCGATGTACAAGTCGACGTTGCGCCAATACTCATCTGCCTCACGGCTCACGAGCGCCTCGTCATTGTGCGGGTCCATGTAGCGGAGATAGTATGCGCTCGATCCGGCGAATCCGGGCATCGTGCTCTTCTCCAGCGGATAGCCGTGCCAGGTCCAGTCCTTGGCGCGGGAAAGCGGCGGCTGGCCGTCTGGAGACGGCTTGTAGGAATCGATCTCCGGCAAGGTCAGGGGCAGTTCGGATTCCGGAAGCGGGCAAGGGATCCCGTCCTTGTAGTAGATCGGGAAAGGCTCGCCCCAATAACGCTGGCGGCTGAAGATGGCGTCCCGCAGACGGTAGTTGGTCTTGCGGCGTCCCAGACCGTGGGCTTCGACATAATCCTTGGCAGCCTCGATGGCCTCTTTCACCTGCATGCCGTTGAGGAAACCGGAATTGCACATCACGCCTTCCTTGGCATCGAAACTCTGCTCAGAGACGTCGCAGCCTTCGATCAACGGGATGATGGGCAGGTTGAACTTTTTGGCGAAGGCATAGTCGCGGCTGTCATGGGCCGGCACCGCCATGATGGCGCCCGTCCCGTAGCCCGCCAGCACGTATTCGGAAATCCAGATGGGAATCTGCTCTCCGGTCAGCGGATTGATGCCGTACGAACCGGCAAAAACGCCGGTGACGGTATGCGTCTCGGCGATGCGCTCGCGCTCGGTCTTTTTCTTGACTTCCTTGATATAGGCGGCCACGGCCTCCTTCTGCGCCTCGGAGGTCAGTTCGTCCACCAGCTCACTTTCCGGCGCGAGGACCATGAAAGTCACTCCGAAAACGGTATCCGCCCGCGTCGTAAAGATGGTGATCGGCTTCTCCCGGCCGTCGCACACCGTATTGAACACCATCTCGGTGCCCTCTGACTTGCCGATCCAGTTACGCTGCATCTCCTTGAGCGAGTCGGTCCAAGCCAGGTTGTCCAGGGAATCCAACAGGCGGCCGGCATATGCCGACACGCGGAGCTGCCACTGCGTCATTTTCTTCTGTTCCACCGGGAAACCGCCACGCACCGACAGGCCGTCCTTGACCTCGTCGTTGGCCAGCACGGTCCCCAGTCCCTCACACCAGTTGACGGATGTTTCGCCTTGATAGGCAATGCGATAGTTCATCAGGATGTCGGACTTCTCCTTTTCGGAAGCCGCCGCCCAGCGCTCAGGGGTGACGTCTTCGTATCCGCTCGTCTCGAACTTGGCGACCAATTCTGAGATCGGACGGGCTTTGTCCTGAGCCGGGTCGTACCAGCTGTCGAACATCTTGAGGAAAGCCCACTGGGTCCACTTGTAGTAGGCCGGATCGCAGGTGCGCACCTCCCGGTTCCAGTCATAAGAGAAACCGATGCGGTCCAGCTGGCTCCGGTAGCGGTTGATATTGTTGGTCGTCGTCACTTCCGGGTGCTGGCCGGTCTGGATGGCATATTGCTCGGCAGGAAGGCCGAACGCATCATAACCCATCGGATGCAGCACATTGAAGCCGCAGAGTCGCTTGTACCGGGAAAATATATCACTGGCGATGTAGCCCAGGGGATGACCGACATGCAACCCCGCGCCCGAAGGGTAAGGGAACATGTCGAGGACATAGAATTTGGGTTTGTCCTTGTCGATCTCAGCCTTGAACGTACGGTCGGCGACCCATCTCGCCTGCCATTTGCCTTCAATCTCTTTAAAATCGTAATCCATTGGTAATTATCTTTTGTTTTTCTTTTTTTCCAGGCGGAACTCCACATAAAGGGAGATCTCCGATTTGACTTTCTTGCCCCGCACATAACCCGGTTTCCAGGCGGGAGAGGCCGAAATGACCCGCACGGCTTCCTCGTCCAGCAGGGGATCCACGCCCTTGAGCACGTTCACATTCGTAACCTTGCCCGACTCGTCGATGACGAAATCGACCAGGACTCGACCCTGGATACCTTCCCGGACCGCCTCGGCAGGATATTTCACATATTGATACACCCATTTCTCCAGGAAGACCCGGGGATCGGTGCTGCCCAGGAAGGAGGGCTTGCGGTCGCAGTCATAATACGGGATGGCGCCGTTATCCTTGTCGCTGCGACGCCTCACCTCCGACTCCACGTTGAAGATGGGCCTGGGCCCGTTGGCCAGGGAGACCGTATAATTGTAGATGTATTCCAATTCACGCTCCATTCCTTCGTATTCGATGATCGATTCGACGTCCCGGTGGGTCTGGTACTCCGGGAAACGGCCCGTCGTGAAAAGGATGGAGGGGATCTCTTTGTCGTAGAAAGAAAGCTGGTCGGACACGAAGGGCTGCCGGGCCGTGACTTCGGGCTGGATCGGCTGAAGCGTGGACGAGAGGGTTTGCGCGATGATATTCATGTCCGGGTTGGAAAAGGAATAGGCATAGAAGCCTCCGCTGACCATACCCAGCATATCCAGGTCTACCATGGCCTCGATGCCCTGCACATCAGCGAAAGAACGGTTCAGGAAGTACCAGGAACCCGCGCACATCGTAGACGAGGCGCCGAAGGCCGCGATGATCACGGACCGTCTCAGCAGGATCGCATTGGTGCGGAGCATGCGCGCAAGTTCGAGCAGCATGGCGACGCCGGAGGCATTGCCGTTGGCCCCGTTGAAAACCAAGGTGCGGATTTCACCGTCCACGGTCATCTTCATCGTGCCGAGGTTGTCCATCCGGGCGCCGATGACGATGTATTTGTCTTTCAGCGTCTTGTCATATCCGGGAATGAAACCGATCACATTGCGGGAGGTCAGGGTGTCTCCAGCTTCCTGACGGATGCCAAAGGGGTCGCCTTCCTCTCCGGAAAGGATATCCACGCCATAGGAACGCAGCACCTGGGTGACATAGATCGCCGTCTCTTTCTCTCCATCCGAACCCGGAGCACGGCCGAGCATCGACGGGGAAGCGATGTATCCGATATGCTCCTTCAGGGCGGAGACCGTCTCGGAATCGTCCAGGGAAGCGTAGCTGTCCCTGAATTGGGCGGGAAGCGCCAGGCAGGCCAGAAGGCCGAGGGCCGTCAGGAGGAAACGTCTCATAAGCTTCAGTCTTTTACGAAGATCCATGCATCCTTGGAGAAGAACTTCTCCGACCGGACTCTCTCATAGGCTTCCTTGAGGTCGCCGAAATGATTGGTGGGACAGATGCCGACGACAGTGTTGCTGCCGCGGGTATAATGCAGGACGGCCGGCTCATATCCGGCTTCTTTCAGCTGCTCAGCGAACTTTTCGCCGTTCCCCGGCTGGGAGAAACCGGCGAGGACGATGCAGTACCGGTAAGGGAAATCATCCGTACGCAAGCCCCGTAGGGACCGGGACTGGATGCGCATCACCCGCGCCTCACGGAAATAAGACTCTGCAGCTGTCGAATCCGAGACATGTTTCTCGGCTGCCGCAATCGAGTCACGCACGGCTTTTTCCCGTGCCTGGGCCTCCCGCTCGGCCTGTTCACGGAGCGCGACCGTGACACGTTTGGCTTCCAACTCCGAAGAGGTGGGACGACCGGCGACCGTCCGGAAAAAATCGCATCCCGTCACCGCCAGAAACAGCAGGATGACGGCACCGGGGACCAGGATTCTATTCATATGGGTCAATACATTCTTTATAACTTGCAAAGTTAATGAATAATCCGTGACAAAAAAATCCTATCTTTGCCACTGATATGAGGAAAACGATCAAACTGGAAGCCATCGATCCCGTCGAGATCTACGGGGCCGGCAACAAGATCCTGGAAGAGTTCTGCACCTATTTCCCCGGCTTGAAGGTCGTGGCGAGGGGAGAACAGATTTTCCTGGACGGGAAGGAGACGCAAGTGGAGGAGTTCGAGGTGAAACTGGCTGAACTTATCGAACGGCGGCACCATAAGATGAACCTGACCGTATTCGATGTCGAAGACATCTTCGACGGTGAGAATTCCCCGGATAAGTTCCGCCTCAACGGCGAGGCCGTCATCGTCCACAGCACCGACGGGAAGCCCATCAAGGCGCGCAACCGCACGCAGCAGGACATGGTCAAGGCCTACTTCGACAACGACCTGGTCTTTGCCGTCGGACCCGCCGGTACCGGCAAGACCTATGTCGCCATCGCACTGGCTGTCAGGGCCTTGAAAAACCGGGAAATCAAGCGTATCATCCTCACCCGGCCCGCCGTCGAAGCCGGCGAGCGCCTCGGTTTCCTGCCCGGTGATCTCAAAGACAAGCTGGACCCCTATCTCCAGCCCTTGTACGATGCGCTCGGAGACATGATCCCGGCCAAGAAACTACAGGATTTCATGGTGGAAGGGACCATCCAGATCGCTCCCCTCGCCTATATGCGCGGCCGCACCCTGGACCGGGCCTGCGTCATCCTCGACGAAGCGCAGAACACCAATCTGGGCCAGCTGAAAATGTTCCTGACACGCATGGGCAGCAATGCCAAGTTCATCGTGACGGGAGACGCCAGCCAGGTAGACCTGCCCCGCAAGGAGGATTCCGGCCTGCTCAAGGGCATTTCCATGTTGGAAGGGATCAAGGGTATCGCCACGATCCGCTTCACCAACGAGGACATCGTACGCCACCCGCTGGTCACGAAGATCGTCAAAGCCTTCGACAAGATCGAAGCCGCTGATTAACTGGGGATCCTTCCGCCTCCGGAAGAGGGTGTGATGAGCACCAGCGAACGGACCTGGGACTCCATCGTCTCCCGGATTTCCTCCTCGGCAGGCGCCTGGACCGCAGAAGCGCGCCGCCACCCGCGGGCCTCGAGCCGTTCCATCATTTCCCGCGTTCCCGCACCCCGCCCGGCCAGCCACGGGGCTCCGGCCGTATCCGCCGCCCTGGACAAGGCCAGCAGCAAGTGCAGGGACTGCACCTGGTCCGATCCGACCTTCAGCGCCTCGAAGGCCGCCATGTTGATCACGTTCTGCGCACTGCGCCCCACCGTCATCTTGTCTTCAGCGGAATAAGGGACGCTGCGCTCCCGGAACAGGCAAGAATCCACATAGCGCTTGAAGACCGCCAGATCCACGCCCAACTCCTGCAGGAGCAGGCACGCGGCGTTCTCCCCATGGCGCAGGATGCCCAGCATCAGGTGGTCCGCTCCGATGGCATAACTGCCCGTACGCATCGCTTCATCGCGGGCATACAGGAGGATGGTGTTCAATTCTTCGGAAATACGGATTTGCATAATAAATATTGGTACAAAAGTAGCAAATTAATCGAATATTTTTGCTAAATTTGTGTGTTTATATCAAGACATAAATTTTAGCAGAATAGATATGAGTGAAGAAATGACCAAAGAAACGATTCACGGTCTCATCGAGCCGGTCGAGATCGACCACGAGATGCGGACCGCCTACATCGATTATTCGATGTCCGTCATCGTTTCCCGCGCCCTGCCGGATGTCAGGGACGGCCTCAAGCCGGTCCAGCGCCGCGTCCTTTTCGGCATGGACGGCCTCGGGCTCAGTTACAACGGACAGACCAAGAAGTGTGCGAGAATCGTCGGTGAGGTGCTGGGTAAGTTCCACCCCCACGGCGACTCCAGCGTATACGACGCCATGGCTCGCCTGGCGCAGAACTGGAACCAGCGCTACCCGCTCGTCTTCGGACAGGGTAACTTCGGATCCATGGACGGAGACCCCGTCGCGGCCATGCGTTACACTGAGGCCAAGCTCGAGAAGCTGGCGGAGGACGTCCTGGCCGACCTTGACAAGGATACGGTGGATTTCCAGCTCAACTTCGACGACACGATTCCGGAGCCGACCGTCCTCCCGACCAGGGCTCCCCTCCTGCTGCTGAACGGTTCTTCCGGCATCGCCGTGGGTATGGCTACCAACATGGCGCCCCACAACCTCGGCGAATGCTGCGACGCAATCTGCGCCTACATCGACAACCCGGACATCACGACGGAGGAGTTGATGGAGCACATCCAGGGCCCGGACTTCCCGACCGGAGGCATTATCCAGGGCCGCCAGGGCATCATCGACGCCTACAATACCGGCCGCGGCCGCGTCGTGGTCCGCGCCAAGACCGAGATCGAAGAGCTGGACAACGGCCGAGAGGTCATCGTCGTGACCGAGATCCCCTACATGGTCAACAAGAGCGAGATGATCAAGCGTATCGGCGACATGGTCGAAGACAAGAAGATCGAAGGCATCGCCGACATCAAGGAGCTGACCAGCCGCGAGGGCATCCGCATTGAATTCCTCGTCAAGAAAGACGCCAACGCCAACGTCGTCCTCAACACGCTTTTCAAGTATACCGCCCTGCAGTCCAGTTTCGCGATCAACAACGTCGCCCTGGTGGGGGGCCGTCCGCGCACCCTGTCCCTCAAGGAGATCATCAAGTGCTTCGTAGACTTCCGCCACGAGGTCGTCGTCCGCAGGACCCGTTTCGAACTGGACAAGGCCCTGAAGCGCGCCCATATCCTCGAAGGCCTGCTGAAAGCCATCGACATCATCGATGAGGTCATCCAGACCATCCGCGAGTCCCAGAGCGTCGACGAAGCCAAAGCCCGGCTCGTCAGCCGTTTCGACTTCACGGAAATCCAGGCTGCCGCCATCGTGGAGATGCGTCTGCGCCAGCTGACCGGACTGGAGAAGGACAAGCTCCAGGCCGAATATGACGAACTGGAGAAATTCATCGCCCGTTGCAAGGAAATCCTTGCCAGCGAAGCCGAGCAGCTCGGCATCGTCAAGGCTGAGACCCAGGAACTCAAGCGCAAGTACGGCGATCCCCGCCGCACCCAGATCACCCTTTCCGCCGAGGAATTCAATCCCGAGGACTTCTATGCCGATGACGACGTGGTCATCACGATCTCCCATCTCGGCTACATCAAGCGCACGAACCTGACGGAGTTCCACACCCAGAGCCGCGGCGGCATCGGCAAGAAGGCCAGCGCCACGCGCGACGAGGACTTCATCGAGCACATCTACGTCGCGAACATGCATTCGACGATGCTCTTCTTCACGGAGAAGGGTATCTGCTACCGCCTCAAGGTCTACGAGATCCCGGAGGGTTCGCGCACATCCAAGGGCCGCGCCATCCAGAACCTCATCACGATCGACGCCGACGACAAGGTCAAGACCTACCTCAACGCCAAGTCGATCGAGAGCCGGGACTATACGGACAACCACTACGTCGTCCTCGTGACGAAGCGCGGTATCCTGAAGCGCACGAGCCTGACCAACTTCGCGAATTCCCGCAGCCGCAACAAGGGCCTGATCGCCATCAACTTCAAGGAAGGCGACGGATTGCTCGACGCCATCCTGACCGACGGCAACGCCCAGATCTTCATCGCGGCCCGCAACGGACGCTGCGTCCGCTTCGACGAGAATGCGGCCCGCGAGCTCGGCCGGACCTCGATGGGCGTGCGTGGCATCAATATTGAAGAGGATGATGAGGTGATCGGCATGGTCTCCTACAGTCCCGAGGATCCCGAAGACGCCGGCAAGACCATTTTGGTCGTGAGCGAGAACGGATTCGGGAAGCGTTCCGAGCCGGACGAATACCGGATCACGAACCGCGGAGCCAAGGGCGTGAAGACCATCAACATCACGGAAAAGACCGGCTGCCTGGTTGCCATCAAGTCCGTCAGTGAAGACAACGACCTGATGATCATCAACAAGTCCGGCGTAGTGATCAGGATGAGCGTGAGCGACATCCGTGTGGCTGGAAGGGCCACGCAAGGCGTCAAGCTCATCAACATCCGGCAAGGCGACAGCATCGCGGCGGTTTCGCCGGTTGCAGGAGCCGAAGACGAAGAACAAGAGCCGCAGGCCGAGGCCGTGGCCACTGAGAATGAATAATAACTGTTAACTTACTATTGTCATGAAAAAGATTGCATTAGCATTGGCGCTGATCGCCTCCCTGCAGGTGGCGGGCGCACAGGTCAAGTCGGTCTCCGCTGCCAAGTCGGCCTTCGACGCCGCCAAGGCTGCCGCCGCCAACCCCAAGAAGGCCACCAAGGTCGCTACCTGGCTCAAGCTCGGCCAGGCCTGCATGGAAGCGTATGACGCCCCCCAGGGCAACGCCTGGGTCGGTGCCACCAAGCAGGATCTCCAGCTCATCAACGGCAACGCCAAGCCGTCTTCCGTCGAAGACGTCGTCATCGAGGGCCAGGCTTTCATGAAGGAAGTCTATCCGAACTGCAACTACTACTTCCGTGACGGTGTCCTCCAGATGATCGAGGTCACCAAGCCGGCGGTCCCGGATGTCCTGGACGCCGCCGTCGAGGCCTACGGCAAGGCCTACGAGGTCGATACGAAGCACGCCAAGACCGCTGACATCGCGAACGCCCTGAAGAACATCGGCCAGAAGTATGTCGAGCAGGCCTACAACGCCTACACCTTCGGCGAGTTCGCCAAGTCCAGCGAGTTCTTCGAGAAGGCCGTCACAGCGACTTCCACCAAGCCCTGCGCCGCCGTGGATACCAACGCGGTCTACAACGCGGGCCTCACCGCCTGGATCGCCAAGGATTACGACCGGGCCAAGTCCTTCTTCAACAAGTGTGTCGATGAGTATAACTATGAGGGCAGCGACGGCGACGTCTATGCCAAGCTCGCCGACATCTACGACAAGGCCGGTGACAAGACCGCGATGAAGGACATCCTCGAGAAGGGTTTCGCCAGCCATCCCCAGAGCCAGGGCATCCTGATCGGCCTGATCAACTACTACATCAGCAACCAGGAGGACCCCGCCCGTCTCTTCGACCTGATCGGCCAGGCCAAGCAGAACGAGCCCAATAACGCTTCCCTCTACTATGTGGAAGGCAACATCAACAAGGAGCTCGGCAAGATCGACGAGGCCATCGCCGCCTACGAGAAGTGCGCGGAGATCAATCCCAACTACGAGTATGGCTACATCGGCGAGGGCATCCTCTATTACAACCAGGCCATCGACATCCAGGAAAAGGCTTCCAACGAAATGGACGACGCCAAGTACATGGTGCTGGCCGAGCAGTTCGAGCAGTGCCTCAAGAACTGCATCGTCCCCTTCGAGAAAGCGTTCAACCTGACCAAGGACGAGAGCCTGAAGGTGAGTCTGGCCGAGTACCTGAAGAACGCGTGCTACCGTTTCGCGTCCGAGGACGAGAACTTCAAGGCCGCGTATGACAAGTACGCCAAGATCGTCGCCGACGGCAAGGTCGAGTAAACGATCCCCTTCCTGACAAGATAAAGGCTGGCCGCAAGGTCAGCCTTTCTGTTTATCCGGGAAAAGGAGGCAGCCGGAATCCGGGGATGGAGTCGAGGACGGGAGGGTCGGTGACGAAGCCGGCGAGGGGGTCATCCGGATCGATGAAGCCGGGATTGACGTTTGTCTTCCAGTTGTCATGCATCTCGGAGAAGAAGTTGGCCTCTCCCTCGAGGATATCATTGTAGTCGTGGTCCGACCAGACCACCTTCTCGAAGACCCATTTCACGTTGTAGAACACATTGCGAACCAGGACGTTGCGCCGCGGCTCCGACGGGTCGCCCTCCAGGTAGGAGGCATACTCGGGATAGCGGGCCCGGAAAGCCGGTCCGTCCACCTCGGCGGCCTTTTCCAGCATGGACGGCAGCCGGTCCGCTCCCCAGGTCCGGAGCCGGGCGTCGATCTTGATCGCCGCGCAGTCGAGGTTCATGAAGATGTTGTCGTGATAGACGATGTCGCTGCCACCACCGATCTGGACGGGCGGGGAACTGATGCGGTTGAAAACGTTGCCGTACACCTCGCAGGAGCAGGCCCCGTCATCGTGATAGACCGCGCGCACGTTCCAGGGCACGTCGATGTCGTGGAAATGATTCCAGCGGATCACCCCGCCCCGGTAAGAAGGGTCGCGGCCATAGTAGATGGCGCCGCAGTCCTCCACATCCTGGCAGACGTCGTGGATGTCGCAGCGCTCGATGGTCTGGTCGTTGCCCATCATCAGGATGGCCTGCGTGGCCGAATGATGGATTTCGCAGCGGGACACCCGGTTGCCGAGCCCCGTCATCCGCACGCCCGGACGGTACGACTTCTCGATGCGGTTGAAATCGTGCAGGACACAGTCTTCCACGTAATTGTCTCCCCGCAGGATGGCCTTCCGGTCTCCGCCGGAAAGCTCGACGCCCCCCGCTCCGATGTCATAGATCCGGCAGGACGCCAGGCCGCAGCGGGTGCATCCGCCGTCGATGGATACGGCCTTGTGGCCGATGTTGTGCAGCACGCAGTCCTCCAGGCGGACGCCGGTCGAAGCGGAAATCTCCACGCCGTCGCCCCGGGTGCAGGAAAAGACCAGGCCGCCCACCGTCACGCCGTCGCAGCCGCTGATGCGGAGCAAGGGTTCCTCCAGCAGGCTGACTTCCAGCCGGCGCACGGAACGCGGCAGCCAGACCCAGATCCAGCCCAGGGCCTCATCGACGGCATATTCGCCGGGCACGGTAATCTCTTCCGGAATATTCAGCACCCGCCATTTCTGGAAGTTCTCCCCTTCCTTGCGGCCGAAACCGTAATAGGTCGTATCGGCCAGCTCAAGGGTCCGGTCGGGCCCGATTTCCTTGATGGGGATCATTTCCTCGGCCCAGCCGTAGCGGAAGCAGCCGGAAAGGAAGCCCCCGGACGGATGGCTCCAGGAGAAGGGGCGGTCACCCCGGAATCCGATGATGCCGAAGCCCGGGACCCTGGCCTGTGCGGCCGTTTCAACCGTGGCCGCCCCCTTGCTGAACAAGGAAACGTCCGCACTGGGAGCGACGGTGCCGTCCGCGGCACTCCCGTCGAAACGGATGGAGATGCCGGCGTCCACGATGGAGTCCAGCGGGAACCAGCCGCCGTCCGGCCATTCCGACAGGCGCATCGGAACGCCGTCGGCAAACAGCGCCGACCAGGACGGGAGGCTCGGATGGGCGTGGCCGATGGTGCGGGGGCCCTTCACGCCCAGGGAAGATACATCGATGACCCGGACGCCCCGGGGGAAACCCTTGGCCCGCTTCATCCAGCGGCGCGGGATGCGCTTTCCGCCGCTGAGTTCCACCCCGCCGCGCTCTGCGAGCAGGGTCAGGCACGAGCGGCCCTCGATCCGGATGGGCTCGTCCAGGCGGTATACGCCCCGCCTGAGAAGAATCGTATCCCGGGGCTGCGCCCCGGCGACGGCCTGCCGCAGGGATGCCGCGTCCCGGACCCGCACGACCCGGGCCTGCAACAAGGAAACTCCCGCTGACAACAGCAGGAGTACCCAAAGCCCGCGAAGGGAGATGTTTCGCATGGACTAGGCGCTGAGCCGCTCCATGCAGAGCTTGATGAGTCCGGGCAGGCCGGCCTTGTAGTTGGTGTTGGCGTCTTTGTGGTAACGGTGCGCGATCGCGAAGCAGATCGTGCCGGCGTTGTGGCCGAGCTTGGCGGACATGCCCGCGAGGGCGGAGCCTTCCATCTCGAAGTTGTTGATGCGGTAGCCCTTGTATTCGAAGGATTCGAAGTCGGCGAGCATGTTCGGCATCGCCAGGCCCTGGCGCACGACGCGGCCCTGGGGCCCGTAGAATCCGGACGCGGAGACCGTCATGCCGTGGACGCAGTCGTCGAAGAGGTGGATCAGCTTGTCGCTGGCACGCACGAAATAGGGATCCGGCAGGTGCTTGTCCCAGTGGACGTGCTTCTTGAACGCCTTCTCGAAGTCGAGCAGGGCGATCGAGTCGCGGTCCGCATACCAGTTGAGCAGGCCGTCGCAGCCGATGGAGATATCGGAGAAAATGTAGGAGCCCAGGGGCACGTCGGGCTGGATGGCGCCGCAGGTGCCGATGCGCAGGATGTCCAGCGTACGGTGCTCCGGCAGGACCTCGCGCGTCTTGAAATCGACGTTGGCCAGGGCGTCCAGTTCAGTCAGCACGATGTCGATGTTGTCCGTGCCGATGCCGGTGGAAAGGATGGTGAAACGGGTCCCGTTGTGCCAGCCCGTCAGGGAGACGAACTCGCGGGAAGCGGTCCGGTTCTCGATTTTGTCCATATAGGCGGCGAACATCTCCACGCGGCCGGGATCGCCGACCAGGATGACCTTGTCCGCCAGGTGCTCCGGCTTGACGTGCAGGTGGAACACGGAGCCGTCGCCGTTGATGATAAGTTCGGATTCGGGAATACGCATAAGTCAACTATTCTTTAAACGTCAATCTCAAAGATAGTTTTTATTTGTGGAATTTCCTATTTTTGTCATCCCAAAACCTACCGGACCATGTGGCAGCGAATCCAGACCCTCTATCTTGCGCTTGCGACTGCGCTCATCGCGGCGATGTTCTTCCTTCCCAAGGCCGTCGTCCCCGGCGCGGACGGCGCCCCCGCCGAGACATTCAAGTTCATCACCTATATCCCCTACCTCATCCTGCTGGTCGTCATCGCCCTGCTGGACCTGCTCGCGCTCACGACCTGGAAGCAGCGGGTGTTCCAGATGCGCACCGCCATCCTGGCCGCGCTCCTGACCCTCGCCCTGCAGATCTGGCTGGTGGTGGATTACGTGACGAATGCGGGATCGATGGTCTTCCGGATCGCGGCGGTCTTCCCCGCCGTGGCCCTCATCTTCGACCTGATGGCCGCCCGGCGCATCCACGCCGACCAGTTGCTGGTGGATAGTTTCTCCCGGCTGCGCTCAGACAAGCGGCGCCGTTAGGCCGCCCTTCTGCGCGTTGAAGCGCGCGAGGAAAGCCTCCTCATACGTCTTGGAGATGGGAATGGGATCGATCAGATCCGAGTCCAGTTCCACGAAATAGCCCCCTTTTTCCTTGGACAAGACCCGCGCCTTGGACAGGTTGACGACGTATTTCCGGTGGCAGCGGACCAGGTCGCTGTCCCGGAAACTCTCTTCAATCGTCTTGAGCCGGCAGCGCAGCATATACTGTTTCAGAACCTCCTTGCTGTCCGTGTACCAGACCTTGATATAGTTGTCGTCCGACTCGATGTAGTAGAGGTTGGCGGCGCTGACCGAGAGTTTCATCATGCCGTTGTTGTCGAAGAGCGTGATCTTCTGCTCTTCGTGGGAAGGCAGCTCCTCGTCGGAGACGACATTGCCGTAGTTGATCATCCGGATGGTCTGGTCCCGGTCGCGGATGGCGAAATACATGCCGGTGATCAGATACGGGATTCCCAGTGAAATGAGACAGTACAGGAAAGCGCGGGCACATTGTATCGGCAACGGGGTCTCGATCGTAAACAAGCCTTTCCGCACGCCGATGACAGCCAGCGTGACATAGGCGGCCGCAACCAGCAGGATTTCCATCAGGCACCAGAGAAGGTAACGCCCGAAACGCTTCCCCACCCAATTCCGGCAAGCATACATCAGACGCCGGCTCAGGCAGACGAACAGCAGGGCGCCCGCATAGAACAGGAGGGAGAAGTTATAGATCTGTGAGGTCTCCAACTGTGACCAGACCAGGTTGGACGAAGGCACGACGCCGAGAAAGAAGAAGACGGAGAACAGCGCGGTGAAAACCACCGTGGAAATCAGCTGGACCTTTTCCAGCAAAAAATCCGGGACCTTGTCGTGCGCCAGTAGCATGGGATACAAATATAGAAAAAAAGATTAACTTTGCAGGACCAAGACAATTGAGAGATTATGGAGAAAAGAGTCGTCGTCACCGGACTTGGTCTCGTGACACCCATCGGCAACGACGTCCCTACCTTCTGGGACAACCTCATACACGGCGTCTGCGGCATCGACTTCATCACGGACTTCCCCACGGAAGACCTGGCCGTCAAGATCGGAGGCAAGCTCAAGGATTTCGATCCCCTTCAATACGGGATGGACAAGCCCTTCGTCCGCAAGCAGGACCCCTTCACCATCTTCGCGATGGCGGCCGCCTGGCAGGCCATGAACGACTGCGGCCTTCACGCCGGCGAAGAGGGCAGCGCCATCGATCCCGAGCGGCTCGGCGTCTATGTCAGTTCCGGCATCGGCGGTTTCGCGACCATCTACCGGGAAGTCGGCAAGATGTACGAGGACCCGTCGGGCCAGTGGATTTCCCCCACCTTCGTCCCCACGATGATTTCCAACATGGCCGCCGGCCAGATCGCCATCAAATATAACGCCCAGGGCCCCTGCCTCGACATCGCGACGGCTTGCGCCACGGCGACCCATTCGCTGGGCGAGGCCTACCGCGCCATCCGGCACGGCTATGCCGACGCCATCCTGGCGGGCGGCACGGACCACTGCACCATCCCGATCGGCATCGCCGGATTCGCCAACGCCCGGGCCCTGACCCGCGCCGAGGATCCGAAGCACGCGTGCCTCCCGTTCAACGCGGACCGGGGCGGTTTCGTGATGGCGGACGGCGCCGCCGTGCTCGTCCTCGAGGAATATGAGCACGCCGTTGCACGCGGGGCGCACATCTATGCCGAGATGGTCGGCTACGGCAACACCTGCGACGCCTACCACGCCACGGCCCCCCGCCCGGACGGAAGCACCCAGGCCCGCTGCATCCGGGACGCGCTCGTGCAGGCCGGATTCGACCCCGCAACGGACAGCGTCTATGTCAACGCCCACGGCACCGGGACGCACCTGAATGACATTGCGGAGACCCAGGCCTACAAGGTCGCGTTCGGGGATTTCGCCTACAAGCTCAAGATCAGTTCGACCAAGTCGATGCACGGGCATATGTTCGGCGCGACCGGCGCCGCCGAGGCGATTGCCGCGATCAAGGCGCTCGTGGAGGGCATCGTCCCGCCCACGATCAACCTGGACAACCCCGACCCGGAGTGCGACCTGGACTATACGCCCAACGTCGCCGTCAAGGCCGAGCTTACCCTCGCCCTCAGCGACAACTTCGGTTTCGGCGGGCACAACGCCTGCCTGGCCTTCCGGAAAATCTAGATTTCCACGTTAAGGAAATGAGGCCCGAAGCGCTCGAAGGCTTCGCGGCTAAGTTGCTCGCGGTCATCGGGATGCGCGATGCTGATCATCAGCTTGGCCCGCTCCTGCAGGGACTTGCCGTAAAGATCCACGGCCCCGTATTCCGTCACGATCCAATGCGCGTCGGCCCGCGGCGTGACCACGCCCGCGCCCGGATTCAACAGGCTGACGATCTTGGACTTGCCCTTGTTGGTGCGGGAAGCGAAGGCCGTGATGGACTTGCCGCCCTTGGACATCGTCGCGCCCTTGACGAACTCGACCTGTCCGCCCGTGCCGGAGAAAATGCGCGTACCGATCGAATCGGCGCTGATCTGGCCGGTCAGGTCGACCTCCGTCGCGGAATTGATCGCCTTCATGTGCGGATTGCGAGAAATGACCCAGGGATCGTTGGTATAGGCGATATCCTTCATCAGCACGTCCGGATTGTCATCGATGAAATCATACACCTCCTGCGAGCCCAGCAGGAAGGAGGCCACCACCTTGCCCGTATCGATGGCCTTGCATGCGCCGTTGATCACGCCCGCCTTGATCAGGCGGAGCAGTCCGTCGGCGAACATCTCCGTGTGCAGGCCCAGGTTCTTGTGGCCGCCGAGCTGCGCCGCCAGGGCGTTCGGCAGGGCGCCGATACCCATCTGGATGCAGTCGCCGTCCTCGACGAGGGCCGCGCAGTTCTTGCCGATCAGCACTTCGGTCGGCGTCGGCTCCGCGAAATCCTTGGTAAACAGCGGCGTATCATCCTCGACCAGGTAGTCGAAACTCGAGATATGGATCAGGTCGCCGTGGGCGTAAGGGACGTGCGGATTGACGACCGCGATGCGGACCGCGGCAGACTCCACCGCAGCGACGGAGCAGTCTACGGACGTGCCCAGGGAGACATAGCCGTCCTTGTCCGGACGGGACACCTGCACCAGTGCGGCACCCAGCTTGATAAAGCCCTCGCGGTAGAGTTTCTGGCTCTCGCCCAGATGGACCGGCAGATAGTCGGCATACCCGGCATTGACATTGGCGCGCACGTTGGGGCCCACGAAAAAGCCCTGCTCGAAGAAGATCCCCTCGTACCGGGGCTCCGAATAAGGTGCGGGACCTTCCGTATGGAAATGATGGAAATGCAGGTCACAGACGTCCCCGGCATCGGCCCGGCGGCACAGCGCCTGGATGAGGATGTGCGGCACGCTGGCGACACTGCTCAGATGTACGTGGCAATGGGACGGGATGTGGCTGACGGCCTCATCGGCGGAAACGAAACGGAGATCTGTCATAATTCGGGCAGTTTTTGTAAATTTGGGCCGTCAAAGATATTAAAATATTCCGATGCATACAAAAGAAGAGAAACTCGAACAGTTTTCCCGATT
>JAEEGF010493670.1_pt1 | contig 31882 bp, 31 predicted proteins | sample 9134171 | NCBI WGS metagenome assembly JAEEGF01 (sample SAMN16246542, study PRJNA631951) | gut metagenome | biome: gut microbiome; feature: rumen; material: AP-attached | host: Bos | place: Iran: Karaj | collected 2018-10 | reverse complement strand
TATACCTCTCAAAGGAAAAGACAAACTATTCTCTCGAAAAGATAGCCTCCTTCTTCGGAAACAGGAATCACACGACCATCATGTACAGCCACAAGAAGGTCAGGGAGGACATGGAGAGGGACAGGGACCTAAGAGAGGTCGTAGAAAAGATAGAGGAGATGCTCTAAGCCATTTCTTTGAACATCGATGTTCAGAGTTTTCCGAAGCTTTTCGACAGGGGATTTCCCGATGATCTCAAGCTTTTGAAGGGGTTTTGCACTTTTGCACCGCCTATATGATTAATAATATTTAAATTAATAAATATAAAAGGAGCCGAACATGAGATTCACATGCACGCAGCAGTCGCTGAACAGAGCCCTTGGCATAGTCCTCAGAGCAGTATCGTCCAGAACCACCATTCCCATCCTCAAGGGAATACTCTTCAGAGTAGAGGGTGATACTCTGACGCTCTCATCCTCAAACCTCGATCTGAGCATCGAGACCAAGATCAAGGTCCAGGACAGCGAGGACGGAGCCTACGTCATCGGAGCCAAGCTCATCTCCGAGATAGTCAGAAGGCTTCCCAACGCGATGATAACCATGTCGTCCGACGAGAGAGACAATCTCAAGCTCGTCTGCCTCGGCTCTGAGTTCCTGATCGTTACCATGCCGGCTGAGGAATATCCTTCGATAGGCTTCACCGACGGCGGCAAGAGATGCAAGGTCAGCATCAAGGCCCTCGCGGATCTGGTGCAGAAGACCTCTTTCGCGGCGAGCGTAGACGAAAAGAAGGGGATACTCACCGGCTGCCTCGTAAGGTTCTACGGATCCTACATAGAGATGGCCGCCATCGACGGCTTCAGGATGGCGATCGCCAATATCGAGGCTGACAGCGGCATCACCGGAGATATAGTCATTCCCGCCGGAATACTCAACGACATCAGCAGGCTGATACAGGAGGCCGACGGCGCCGAAGAGGTAGACATAAAGATAGACGAAAAGAGAGTCGAGTTCAGCTTCGAGGAGACCAGGATCACCGCGAGGCAGCTCGAGGGAGCCTTCATGGCTTACCGCGACATACTCCCCAAGGAATACAAGACCAGGTTCATCATCAACAGGGAGGAACTCCTCAGCAGCATAGAGAGGGCTTCGCTCTTCGCTAAGGAAGGAAAGAACAACCTCATCAAGATCAATGTCTCGGGTGGCATGATCAACATCAGCTCCAGGAGCGAGGAGGGCAATGTCAGCGAGAGCATATCCGCCGAGGTCGAGGGAGACGACATACTGATTGGCTTCAATTCCAAGTACATCAGCGACGTGCTCAAGGCCGTCACCGACGAGGACGTGGCCTTCGAGATGACCGGAAGAGAATCCTCCTGCCTCATCAAGCCCGCCGACGGAGAGAAGTACATCTACCTCGTGCTCCCCGTGAGGATGACCGCGTAGATCATATAAAGCATGCGTTTTAAGAGCCTCGAGCTTAAAAATTTCAGAAACTATTCCGAGCTGAGCCTGGAGTTTGACCCCGGGCTCAACCTCATAACGGGGATGAACGGCAGGGGAAAGACCAATATCATCGAGGGTCTCTACGTTATGGGGATGGGCAGATCCTTCAGGACCTCCAAGGACCGCGAGATGATAATGTTCGGCTGCGATGAGGCCAGGGCTTCATCTGTCGTCGTGTCCGACGAAGGCAGGGAGACCGAGATAAGCATCAATTACTCCGGCGAGGGCAAGCTCATAAAGGTCGACGGCATAAAGCTGAACAGGACAATAGACCTGCTCGAGAACGTCTATATCGTCGTGTTCTCTCCTGACGATCTGAGGATAATAAAGGACGGTCCGGAGAACCGCAGGCGCTTCCTCGACAGGGAGCTCTGCCAGCTCAAGCCCGTATATTACAGCGATCTCGGAAACTACAAGAACGTCCTGAGGCAGAGAAACGCCGTGATACGCCAGGGCGGAGGGGACGAGCACCTTCTGGAGGTATTCGACGAGTCGCTCGCGAGGTACGGAGTGAGGATAGCGGACGAGAGGAAGCAGTTCATAGAGAGGATAAAGGGCATCTGCGCCTCGATACACTCCGATATATCGTCTTCGAGCGAGGAGCTGAACATATTCTACGAGACGGACAGCGTCTTCGAGGGAAGCTTCGAGGAAAAGACGGAGCAGTTCAGAAGGCAGCTCGAGGCCGGGAGGGAAAAGGATCTCTTCAGGGGCTTTACGGGCTTCGGCCCTCACAAGGACGACATAGGCATAGAGATAAACGGCACCGACGCGAGGCTGTACGGATCGCAGGGACAGCAGAGGACCGCGGCTCTCTCGCTCAAGCTGGCGGAGATAGAGCTCATCAGGAGCGATACCGGCTGCAGGGCGGTGCTCCTGCTCGACGACGTGCTCTCCGAGCTCGACGAGAACAGGCAGAGATACCTCATAGAGAGCATGAAGGACGTGCAGACCTTCGTCACCGCGACAGAGATAGACGAGAGGCTGAAAAGCCTTCTCCCGCCGGGAAAAAGCTTCGTATGCGAAGGCGGGAAAGTGTTGACATAAAACAGTCTTAAAAGTATAATCATCAGGCGATCTTCTCGCCGCAAGGCGAGTTTTTGATGTTGAAGATCATAAAATCTGACCGAAAGGAGGAAACTATCAATGAAGAAGATGACTTATCAGCCCAAGAAGGGACAGAGAGCGAAGGAGCACGGCTTCCGCAAGAGAATGGCCACCAAGAACGGCAGGAACGTTCTCAAGAGGAGAAGACTCAAGGGAAGAAAGAGACTTTCCGCGTAATGAACAGGATAAAGACCATCACAAAGAAAGAGGATTTCGATAAGCTCTACAGAAGATCCGGCTCGGCCGGAAGCAGGCACGTCGTCGTCCTCTACAGAAAGAACGGTCTATCCGAGAGCAGACAGGCGTTCATCGCCAGCAAGAAGGTCGGAAACAGCGTCCAGAGAAACAGGGCCAGAAGGCTCATGAAAGAGGCTTACAGGCTCACGGACGAACAGGTCTCCGGCGGTTATGACATAGCGTTTATAGCGAGAAACGGTATAAACGCCTGCAAGTGTGCGGATGTACAAAGAAGCATAGAGGCCGCACTCAAAAGGGCCGGTCTGACCGGCGGGACGGGAAGAGAATGAAAAAGGCTATCATCTTTTTAGTGAGGATGTATCAGGTCAACGTTTCCCCGTTCACAGGCGCGCACTGCCGCTTCAGGCCCACATGCTCGCAGTACTTCATCGAAGCGGTCGAGAAGTACGGGGCTGTCAGAGGCTCGTGGCTCGGTATCAAGCGCATTTTGAGATGTCATCCGGGAAATCCCGGGGGTTACGATTCCGTCCCCTGATAGGGATCAATAAGTATCATCAGAGGAAAATAAAGGATGAAGCTATTATCTAGAGCTATAGGATGGCTGATGCTTCAGATCTACAGGCTGGTTGGCAGCTACGGGATCTCCATCATCATCCTCACCGTACTTGTAAGGGCGATAATGCTCCCGATGTACGCGAAGCAGCAGAAGATGACCGCGAGGATGCAGGAGATCCAGCCCGAGATCAACGAGATCAACAGGCGCTACGCCAGGGACAGGGAAGCGGCCTCGCTCAAGATCCAGGAGCTTTACGACAAGAACAATATCAACCCTTACTCGGGATGCCTTCCTCTCCTCATCCAGATGCCCATAATCATGGGACTTTTCGCGCTGCTCAGAGATCCGCTGTCCTACATGACGGACAGCTCCATGATCATCGCGGTCCACGACAAGTTCATGTGGATCCCCGATCTCTGCCAGCCTGACAACTGGATACTTCCCGTACTCGCGGGCGTCACTACCTTCCTGACGTTCTCCTCCATGGGAGGAGCCGGAGGTGCCGGAGGGTCCTCCATGAACGTCATGAAGTACTTCTATCCCATCATGCTCTTCATCATGGGAAGGAGCTTCCCCGCCGGACTGGCCCTCTACTGGTCGGTCGGAAACATCTTCACCTACGCGCAGAACCTGGTGATGGGAGCTCAGAAGAAGAAAAAGGACTTCACCGACGCCGCGGCAGCGGAAGCGAGGAAGAACGTAGAAAAGAAGATGAAGAACAAGGCATAGCAAGCCTTTGATCAGGAGGTATCGATGAAGTTTGCTGAAAAGTGGGGTGACAGCATCGACATTGCGGTCGATCTGGCCCTGCAGGACCTCAAGCTCACCAGAGATCAGGTCAAGGTCACGGTGCTTGAGCAGCCCTCGAGGGGATTCTTCGGGTTCGGCTCCAAGCTCGCCAAGGTGAGGGTAGAGGAGATAGTTCCCGAGAAGCCGGCAGCGCCCGCCGCTCCCGCTGAAGCCGAGGAGAAGGCCGAGAAGATCGACAAGCGCCGCCTCGTCTACACCAACAACGGCGGAAACGACGATCCCGAGGAGGGAGAGGCTTACGTGGAGCCCGAGAGGGAGCCGCGCGAAAGGAAGAGAAGGTCCGATAAGGACGGCGGACGCAGAGGCCGCGGCAGGAAGAGCGGCAAGCCCGCCAGAGAGACGCAGGCGCCCCGCGCCGAGGAAGAGCCCGATTTCAGCTTCGAGGATCTCGGCCTCATGAGCGAGAAGCCCGAGGATCTCAAGGAAGATCCCGAGAATCCGGCCAACCAGTTCCTGGCCGACCTCTTCAGGGAGATGGGCCTGGACGTGAGCGTAAAGGTCTACTCCGGAGAGGGCTGCGTATACGTCGAGGTCGAGGGCCCGGACTGCGGGACCGTCATCGGAAAGAGGGGACAGACCCTCGATTCCGTGCAGTACCTCGCCAGCCTGGTCGTGAACAAGGGCCAGAGCAAGTACATCCGCACGATCATCGACGCGGAGGGCTACAGGAAGAAGAGAGAGCTCACGCTCGAGAAGCTCGCCGTCAGGCTCGCCGAGAAGGCGAAGAAGAGCGGAAGGAGCGTAAGGCTCGAGCCGATGAACCCCTACGAGAGAAAGGTGATCCACTCCGTGCTCCAGAAGTACGAGGGCGTGAGCACCAGAAGCGAAGGCAAGGAGCCTTACAGAAGGGTCATAATCGAGCCCGACAAGTAGAAGGGCCCGGTGAGAGGATAAGCTATCTGAAAAAGGCTGCCGAAAGGCGGCCTTTTATGATCTGGGAGCCCTGAGGCGGGCGCGCGATGAACAGCTGCGCGGCGCCGGCTGCAGGCCGGGCGCAGGGGGTTCCGGCCCGCCCAGGGGCAGCGAAGCGAAGGAAGCATGAACGACATACTCAGCATGGACACGGTGGCGGCGATCTCTACCGCCGCGGGAGAAGCCGGAATAGGCGTCATAAGGATCTCCGGGCCGAAGGCGCGGGAGATCGCTCTTCGCGTGTTCAGGCGCGGGAGGAGCGTGGAAGCGGGCGCGGTTCCAGGCGGGCGCCCGGAGTTCAGCTTCAGGCCGCGTTACATGCACTACGGCCACATAGTCGATCCAACTGACGGCAGGGTGCTTGACGAGGCGCTCTGCGTCTTCATGCCGGGTCCCCGCAGCTACACCGGCGAGGACGTGGCGGAGATACAGTGCCACGGAAGCTATGTCTCGCTCAGGGAGATACTCGCGCTCGTAATAAGAGAGGGCGCGGTCCCCGCCGACAGGGGCGAATTCACCAAGAGGGCATTCATGAACGGGAGGCTCGACCTCGCCCAGGCCGAGGCCGTCATGGACCTCATAAGCTCCAAATCGTCGAGGGGCCACGAGGTCGCGATGGGCCAGGTCATGGGCTCGCTGTCCGGGAGGATAGGCGCGCTGAGGGCCGCTCTTCTGGACGAGCTGGTCGGTATCAGCGTCAACATGGACTATCCGGACGAGGATATCGAGCAGGTAATTTACGAAAAACTGAATGATAGCCTAATTGCGATAAAGGCTGAATTATCAACGATACTCGCGACCGCTAACGAGGGAAGGATACTGCGCGAGGGCGTGGGGATCGCACTCGTAGGCAGGCCGAACGTCGGGAAGTCCTCGCTGATGAACCGCTTCCTCAGAAGCGAGCGCAGCATAGTCACGAACGTGCCGGGGACGACCCGAGACACGGTCGAGGAGAGCGCGAGCCTGCGCGGGATATCCGTCAGGTTCGTAGATACGGCCGGCATCAGGGAGTCCGCGGATCCCGTGGAGAGGCTCGGCGTCGAAAGGAGCCGCAGGGCTCTCGGCGAGGCCGATCTGCTCCTGCTCCTGCTCGACGAGGGGAGCGGCATCGAGGAGGGCGACCTCCCGCTGCTCGAGCTCTGCCGCGGCCGCAGCTTCATCGCGGTGCTCAACAAGAGCGACATCGGCTCGGTCATAAGGGACGAGGAGCTCGCGCCCTACGGGCCGGCGGCGGTCGTCAGGATCTCCGCGCTGAGCGGCGAGGGGCTTTCCGAGCTGGAGCGCGCGATCGAGGAGACCGTGCTCGGGGCGGATTTCACGGGTTCAGAGCCCATGATATCCAATGCGAGGCACATCGCGCTCGCGAGAAAGGCCTTCGATGAGCTGAATGAGGCAGTGGAGCAGATATCCCTGGGCTCCGCGCTGGATCTTATAGAGATAAATGTGCACGCGGCGTACGACGCTCTGGGTGAGATCACCGGCGAGACCGCGTCAGACGACATAATCAACGAGGTCTTCTCGAGGTTCTGCCTCGGGAAGTGAGGACAAGACATGAAGAGAGCTCCTGAAAAGAAGTATATGGGACGCTACGACGTAGTCGTCATCGGCGCCGGCCACGCGGGCTGCGAGGCGGCGCTGGCCTGCGCGCGCATGGGGCTCGAGACTCTCGTGCTTTCCATCAATCTCGAGGCCGTGGCGAACATGTTCTGCAATCCCGCCATCGGCGGCACCGGCAAGGGCCATCTCGTGCGCGAGATCGACGCCCTCGGCGGGCAGATGGGCCTCGTCATAGACAAGGTATTCATACAGAGCCGCATGCTGAACACCGCAAAGGGCCCCGCGGTGCACTCGCTCAGGGCGCAGGCAGACAAGCAGCGCTACCACGACGAGATGAAGCGCGTTCTGGAGGAGCAGCCTCGCCTGCTGCTCAAGCAGGGCGAGGCCGTCGACATCGATATCGAGGACGGCCGCGTGAAGGGCGTGCTTCTCAAGACCGGGGCTTACTACGAGTGCGGCGCCGTCGTCATCGCGACCGGCACCTTCCTCGGCGGCAGGATCTTCATAGGCGACTGCAACTATGAGAGCGGGCCGAACGGGCTCGCGCCCTCGACCGCGCTCGCCGAGAGCCTGAAGGAGAGAGGCTTCGCGCTCAGGCGCTTCAAGACCGGGACCCCCGCGAGGGTGCTCCGGAGCGACCTCGACTTCTCGAAGATGCAGGTGCAGAAGGGCGACGAGCGCATAGTTCCCTTCTCCTTCATGAACGACTGGCTCGAGAAGGAGCAGGAGGACTGCTGGCTCACCTACACCAACGCCGAGACCCACCGCATAATTAGGGAGAATTTCTCCAGATCCGCCCTCTTCGGGGGCGATATAGAGGGCGTCGGGCCCAGATACTGCCCGTCGATCGAGTCAAAGCTGGACCGCTTCCCCGAAAAGGAGCGCCATCAGCTCTTTGTGGAGCCCGAGGGGCTCTCGACCGAGGAGATGTACCTGCAGGGCATGTCGACCTCGATGCCCGAGGACGTTCAGCTCGCTTTTTACAGGACCATTCCGGGGCTCGAGAACGTGCGCCTCGTTCGCAGCGCCTACGCCATAGAGTACGACTGCATAGATCCGCAGGAGCTCAAGCTAAGCCTGGAGCACAAGGGCGTGCGCGGGCTCTTCTGCGCGGGGCAGTTCAACGGCAGCTCGGGCTACGAGGAGGCCGCGGCTCAGGGCCTGATGGCAGGGATCAACGCCGCGCTGTTCATCAAGGGCCGGCAACCCTTCGTTCTGGACCGCTCGGAGGCCTATATAGGCGTGCTGATAGACGATCTCGTGACCAAGGGCACCAACGAGCCTTACAGGATAATGACCTCCAGGGCGGAATACAGGCTCGTCCTGAGGCAGGACAACGCCGATCTGAGGCTCACGGAGAAGGGCAGAGCGCTCGGGCTGGTGACAGACGAGAGATATGAGCTCTTCCAGAGGAGCAGGGAGCAGTACGAGAACGAGCTGGAGAGGCTCTCCGGGACCTTTGTGGGCCCGTCCGAGGCAGCCGGGCTGCTGGAAAGGGCGGGCTCAGCGCCCCTCGAGGGCAGGATAAGCCTCGCGGAGCTCATGAGAAGGCCCGAGATAAGCTACGACATGCTCGCGCCCATCGATCCGGAAAGGCCGGAGCTGCCCTATCACGTGCGCGACAAGGTCGAGGTCCGGATCAAGTATTCGGGTTATATAGAGAAGCAGATGGCGCAGATCGAGCGCTTCAAGCGGCTCGAGAGCATGCCGCTGCCCGCGGATATAGACTACGACGGCATTGAGAGCCTGAGGCTCGAGGCCGTTGAGAAGCTCAAGGCAGTGAGGCCGGCCTCTCTGGGCCAGGCTTCGAGGATATCGGGCGTCTCGCCCGCGGACGTGAACGTTCTGCTCGTCTGGCTTGAGAAGAGAAGGCGCGGGAGGTGAACGCATGAACGGTATAGAGAGCTTTGAGCCCGCATTCAGGAGGCTCACGGAGCTGATCCTGGACTGGAATCAGCGGATCAACGTCACGGCGATCACCGATCCCGTGGAGTTTTATAACAAAAATGTATTAGATTCCCTGGAGCTTGTTGGTCACGGGGAGCTCGAGAGCGCGAAGAGGGTCATGGACCTGGGGACCGGCGGCGGTTTCCCGGGGCTTCCGCTCGCCATCGCCTGCCCTGACAAGGAGTTCGTGCTGGTCGATTCGGTCGCGAAGAAGCTCAAGGTCGTGCGCAGCGTCGCAGACGAGCTCGGACTGCAGAACGTAACTGTCATCCACGCGAGGGCAGAGGAGCTCGCCGCGGACCCGGAATTCAGGGAGAACTTCGACCTCGTCGTCTCCAGGGCTGTCGCGAACATGTCCACTCTGTCCGAGTACTGCCTGCCCTTCGTGAAGGCCGGCGGGAACTTCGTCGCCTATAAGACCATGAGCGCGGCTGAAGAGATCGAGGCGGCCGCGAACGCCGTGAAGAAGCTTGGCGGTGCGCCAGCGGAGATCCGGCCGTACAGCGGCAGCGAGAGCGGTCACTGCTTCGCCGTCGTCCGGAAGATTTCCGCAACTCCAAAGGCATATCCCAGAAAGGGCGGCCAGCCCAGGAAGTCGCCGCTGTAGGGAGAACGCCCTCCGTGCCGCTGTAGGGTAGATCCACTCCCACGCCGCTGCATAACAGAAAATGTTTCACGTGAAACGGTCCTTCGCGGCCGTTTTTTTATGCCTGCGGGATGGAGGGGATAATGTTTCACGTGAAACAATGTGCTTGCTGACGGTGACCCTCGGGATGAAACGCCAGCGAAGCGCTGGGCGATTGTGGCTGAACGGCGTAAATCAGCGCGAAAGGCTCTCCAACGTTTCACGTGAAACAATAACCGCGCACTATGATAAGACGGTACAGATATTGGTATAGATAAAAGATGCCCTGTGGAGTATAATTGCATTACCGAAAAGGAGAAACAAATGGGTAAAGCAATAGCAATATTCAATCAAAAGGGCGGGGTCGGAAAGACCACGACCAATATAAACCTCGCCGCGTGCCTCGCGATGAACGGCAAGAGGATGCTCGTGCTAGACATCGATCCGCAGGGAAACACGACGAGCGGGCTTGGGATACAGAAAAAGACGCTGAAATACTCGTGCTACGACCTTCTGATCGACGATCAGCTGGATCCGCACGAGGTCATAATGCACACGAAGACCGAAAGGCTGGACATAATCCCGGCGAGCGTGGACCTCGCGGGAGCGGAGATCGAGCTCGTCAGGCTCACCGGAAGGGAAAAGCGCCTGAAAAAGGCGCTCGACAAGGTGCGCAAAGAGTACGATTACATCTTCATCGACTGCCCGCCCTCGCTGGGACTGCTCACGATCAACGCCCTGACCGCCGTTGACAGCGTGCTGATCCCGATCCAGTGCGAGTTCTACGCCCTCGAAGGCGTGAGTCAGCTGGTGAGCACCGTAGAGCTGGTGAGGCGCAGGCTCAATCCGAACCTCGTCATCCAGGGCGTGCTGCTGTCGATGTTCGACGGGCGCACGAACCTCTCGCTGCAGGTCGTCGAGGAGGTCAAGAAGTACTTCGGCGACAAGCTCTACAGCACCGTGGTCCCCAGAAACGTGCGTCTCGCGGAGGCTCCGGGCTACGGAGTCCCCATAACTACTTACGATCCGAAGTCCAAGGGAGCGAAGGCCTACATGGCGTTCGCCAAAGAATTCCTCATGTCGGAGGTGGATGATGGCAAGAGCTAAGCTCGGAGGGCTCGGAAGGGGGCTCGACGCTCTGTTCGCGGATCTTCCCGCGTGGGAACCTGAGACAGAGGAGACCGAAGTATCTGAAGCGTCCGAGGGTTCGGCTGCGATGTACACCGCCCCGGACGAGATCGGAAGCGGCAGAAAGAAACCGGCCGGTGCGGAAAGCGTTGAAAACAGGGCTTCCGCACGCGCTGAAACGGAAACTGAAGGTCCGGGCGCAGAGTCCAAAAGCGCCGGACAGGACAGCGCAGACAGCGGCACAGGCAGCCGCGCTTCCGCCCGCCCTGAGGATCTCGCCGAGGACGTGGTCTACGTCAGCATAGACGATATCAAGCCGAACTCCATGCAGCCGAGAAAGAGCTTCCCGCAGGAGGCGCTGGACGAACTCGCGGATTCCATACGCGAATACGGAGTCATACAGCCCATACTCGTGAGGCGCTCCGGCAGGGGCTACGAGCTGGTCGCGGGCGAAAGGCGCTGGAGAGCGGCCAGGCTGGCCGGGCTCAAGCGCGTTCCAGCCATCGTGCGCGAGCTCAGCGACCGCGAGAACGCGTTCTTCGCGCTGATCGAGAACATGCAGCGCTCGGATCTGAACAGCATCGAGGAGGCCGAGGGCCTCAGCCGCATGATGGAGGAGTTCGGGCTCACGCACGACGAGGCCGGAAAGGCTGTCGGAAAATCCAGGGCTTACGTTTCCAACGCCCTCAGGCTCCTGAAGCTGCCCGAGCAGGTGAAGAAGCTCGTCGCGTCGGGCGAGCTCAGCGCGGGCCACGCGAGGGCCGTCGCCGGACTTCAGGGCGAGAACCTTCAGATCGAGATAGCGGTGAAAGCCGCGTCAGAGGGCTGGTCGGTGCGCAAGCTCGAGGGCTTCGCGAACGCGAAGGCGACAGAAAGCGGCAAAACTTCCAGAAAAAGGAACGAGAAGTCCGCGGAGGTCGCCGCCGCCGAGGAGGAGCTCACCAGAGCCATGGGCACGAAGGTACGCATCAGCGGAAGTGAGACGCGCGGAAAGCTCGAGCTCGAGTACTACAGCCGGGATGAGCTGGACCGCCTTATAGAGCTGCTCGAGGCAGCCGCATCGCAGCAGGAGGCTTAGGAGGGATTCCGGCAGCAGCTCTGACCTCAGGCTTGCGGTCCGGCCAAGCGAAACAAAAGAACAATGAACCAACTACAGAAAAACAATTTCACCGAAGGAAAGATACTCGGGCCGCTGCTTAGATTCGCAGCGCCCGTTTTAGGTGCGAGGATACTGCAGTCCCTGTACGGAGCCGTAGACCTCATGGTCGTCGGCAAATATGCCGAGACGGCGGACGTCTCCGCGGTCGCGAGCGGAACGCAGATCATGAACACGGTCACCGGCATCATCATGGGTATCTGCATGGGCATAACGGTCCTGATAGGTCAGAGCATAGGCGCCGGCAGGAGCTCGGAGAGCAGCAGGATCATCGCCGCCGGCATCAAGCTCTTCGCGGCGTTCGGAGCGGTGCTCTGCGCCGCAATAGTGCTGCTGCGCGCGCAGATCTGCGCGCTTCTGCACTGCCCGCCGGAGGCCTTCAGCCGCTCGATGGCATATATCGGCATCTGCGGGGCGGGCATCTACTTCATCATCTTCTACAACGTTCTCGGGAGCGTGTTCCGCGGCATGGGCGACTCGAAGACTCCGCTTCTGTCCGTAGCGATAGCCTGCGGGCTGAACATCGCGGGAGACATAGTCTTCGTCAGGTATCTCGGACTCGGGGCATCGGGAGCCGCGCTCGCGACCGTCATGTCGCAAGGCGTGAGCGTCATCGTCTGCGCGGCTATCATCATGAAGCGCGGGCTTCCATTCGAGTTCGGGAGAAAGAGCTTCCGGGATACGGGCGTTCTCACGAGAAACATACTCGAGATCGGCGTGCCCGTAGCGCTGCAGGATTTCGTCGTGGGGCTCTCGTTCCTGATCCTCACATCCATAACCAACAACATAGGTCTTATCGAGTCCGCGGGCGTAGGCGTGGCGGAGAAGGTCTGCTCCTTCGTGATGCTCGTTCCCTCAGCGTTCTCGCAGGCTGTTACGGCTTTCGTCGCGCAGAACATCGGTGCCGGCAAGAGGGACAGGGCTTCGCTCGCGCTGCGCTACAGCATAAGCGTCTCGTTATGCATAGGCGTAGTCATCTCCTGGTACAGCTTCTTCAGGGGATATGAGCTCACCGGCATATTCAGCTCGGACGCGGCGGTAGTCGCCGCGGGTTGGGACTATCTCAAGGCTTACGCTATAGATGTGCTGCTGACGAGCTTCCTGTTCTGCTTCCTGGGCTACTTCAACGGCTGCGGCTACACCCGCATGACGATGCTTCAGGGCATAGGCTCGGCCTTCCTGATCAGGGTGCCCATATCGTACATCATGAGCAAGCAGATCCCGGTCTCGCTGTTCCGCATCGGCCTCGCGACCCCCTGCGCGAGCGCCGCGCAGATACTGATCTGCTTCTGGTACTACCACAGGAAGAACAAAGAGGCGAAGCGGGCCGGCGCGTTGTAAAGGAGAAAGAGGATGAAGACCGATCCGGTCGAGGCGCTGACGCTCGTCGCGCCGAGCTACTACAGGCAGTTCAAGTGCATAGCGCAGCGCTGCAGGCACAGCTGCTGCAGGGGCTGGGAGATCGACATCGACCCCGTCAGCCTGGAGCGCTTCAAAGCGCTCGGGGTGAGCGGGATCAGCGAGGGTCCCGACACGCCGCATTTCACCCTCACAGAGAGCGGAGACTGCCCGCACCTGCGGAGCGACGGGCTATGCGAGCTGATCATAAGGCACGGTGAGGGCGTGCTCTGCGACATCTGCCGCGACCACCCGCGGTTCAGGAGCTTCTGGACCGGCCGAGTCGAGATAGGCCTCGGCCTCTCCTGCGAGGAGGCGGCGAGGATAATACTCGGCCAGGCTGAGCCGATGAGGCTCGAGAGCATAGGCCTCTGCGACTCAGAAGGGGTTGAGCTGAGCGCCGGCGGATCCGGCGGGGCTCCCGGCTTTGAGGACCTTCCGGAGGACGAGCGCTGGCTCATGGGGCTTAGGGAGCGCATGCTCGAGGAGGCCGCGCAGTACGACGATCCGATGCTCGCGAGGCTCGCGGAGTATCTGATCTACCGACAGCTTCCCGACGCGCTGTACGACGGCAGGCTGGAGGAGCGCATCGAGTTCATCAACCGCGGCATCGAGGAGATCGCGGAGGAATGGGAGCGCTGCGCCGGCTTCGAGGAGCGCTGCGAGGCAGCCCGCAGCTGGTCGGAGAAGAACGAGTACAGGGTTTGAGTGCCGAGATATGATTGGCCCGGCTTAAGCGTCTCCGGAAACGCTTCGGTTGGTTTTCGGAACCGCCCCGCCGGGTCTGCGGGAGCCCGGCAGAAAGGGTACGGCGCCGGGGCGAAAGGCCTGAAAACACAAAGAAAGGCGGGTCGTAAACTATCGTTTACGACCCGCCTGTTCAGTTTCTTCAAGGGCTTTTATGTCTATTCGCCCTCAAGGCGCGGGCAGGGTGACTGTAAAAGCTTCTTGGCAACAGAGCGCTTTTCACGATGACAGTCGTTCACACAGCCCGTTTCGCCCTCGCTCAGCACCGTCCGCGCCGCCCGCGCTGAAGCTTCTCAATCCCGCCCGCTTGCGGCTTACTCCCCACCCAGCAGCCGTATGAGCCTTTCGACGAGCTCGCGCCCGTCCGGACTCAGCCGCCTCACTGCGTCCTCGATGTCCGGGCTTCCGTCACCGGCGTAGGCGAAGAAGCCCGCGGGGCTGATCTCGAGGAATTCGCAGATCTCGAAGAACATAGCCATGGAGGGCATGTTCCTGCCGTTCTCTATGTTGTTGATATAGCCCGCGCCCTGCCCGAGCGAGAGGCTCATCTCCCGCGCGGAAACGCCGCGCTCGACGCGCAGCTTCGCCAGCCTACCCGCGAATCCCTCTTTTGCTTCCGCCGCCGCTCCCCTCATAACGGTGTAATTGTACCTTGAAGCGCGTCCGCTTTCGTCCTGCTGCGCCGCATATTTGCGCGCTTTTGCCCGCTCCGGCAGGCAGCCGGGCTCATCATCCGCCCGCAATGACGGATCGCCGCGGCGATGCTCCTCCTGCTCCGGCGGACAGCCGCGTTCTTCTGTACGCATGAAAAGACCCCCTTTCCGGGCATCTGCCCGTAAGGGGGTCTGTAATTTCTGCGAGGCCTTGCTGAGGTTTCGCGAAAGCTGTCTCCTACTTGTCGCTGATGACGCGGACGGCGGGAGCCTTGATGCCGGCGGCGCCGAGAGCGGAGGTGATGTCGTGAGTCAGTGCGAAGAACACATCCCAGTAATCAGAGCCCTTGCACCAGGCGCGGACGGTGAACTGCATCGCCTCGTTGGTACCTCCGGAGAGAGCGGCGAACGGAGCGGGGTCGCTGAGGACCTTCTCGTTGGCCTTCATAACGTCGAGCATGATGCCGGTGATCTGGTCGATGTTCTCGGACTTGGCGGCGCCGAACGAGAGATCGACACGGCGGAGCTCCTCGGCGGAGAAGTTCTGGATGTTGCTGTTCATCAGGCTGCCGTTGGGGATGATGACCTTGCGGTTATCGAGAGTGAGCAGCGTGGTGTAGAAGAGGGCGATATCCTTGACGATTCCTTCCTCGCCGGCGGCTACGATGTAATCGCCGAGCTTGTAGGGACGGAAGATCATGAGCATGATCCCGCCCGCGAGGTTGGACAGGGAGCCCTGCATGGCCATGCCGACCGCGACGCCGGCGGAGGCGAGCACGGTGATGACGGAGGCCATCGGGATGCCGAGCACCTGGACTATCGAGATCACGAGGACCACGTAGAGCAGGGTGCGGATGGCGTTGAGAGCGAAGCTGCGGGCGGTATCCTCGAGTCCGCCGATGAGCTTGCTCTTCTCAAAGAGCCTTACGATCTTGCCGACGATCCACTTGCCGAGGATCCATACGACGAGGGCGCCGACGATCTTGTAGCAGAGCGCGATCAGGGTCGTGCCCGCGACAGCAATATTGAACATGATTATCCCTCCTTAAACAAAGAATAACTATTATGACGCGATTCCGCCTTTCCTCCGGGGCGGAAAGATCTATCGATTTATTGTATCACAAATGCGGATAGACGGCGCGCATTTATTGATAAACAGAGAACGCGGACGCGAAGATCGGCCGTGCGGCCGAAGCGGGCGAAGCGCAGCGCGGAGCGCCTGCCGCTATCTCTCCTCCTGCAGCTCTCCCCGGTGCTCCTTTATGAACACGTTGGCGAGGGCGTCGCAGCGGACGTTGTAGCGCAGCATGGAGACGAACTCCTCGAAGGGCCTATTCCCGTTGTGCTTCACGAAGCGAGCGTACTCCTTTTCGAGCTTCTCGCGGGGGGCGTCCGGGTCGAGGTGGCCCTTGACGAGCACGAAGGAGGCGCGGTGCCTGCGGTATTCGGCGAGCAGCTGCTCCCAGAGCTCCCGGTTCTCGACGGGCTGCTTCTTGCTGTTCTTCCAGCCGTTCCTCTCCCAGGCCTCGTACCAGCGGCTCCTGAAGCAGTTGACGAGGTAGGAGCTGTCGGAGCAGATCTCGATGTCGAGCCCTTCGCGGTTCAGGGCCCTGAAGGCCTCCAGGAGGGCGGTCAGCTCCATGCGGTTGTTGGTCGTGTCGAGCTCGCCGCCGCAGAGCTCCTTCTCCCTGCCGGCGTATTCGAGCACGCAGCCCCAGCCGCCTATATTGCTCTCGTTCTGGTTGCCGGAGCAGGCTCCGTCGGTGTAGATCCTGAGCTTCATTCTTCCCCTCTCAGCGCGCGGTCTCGATGTAAATCTACTTTAACTGCGCTGTAATATGTCTGTAATGATTGTATCGTATACTTCAATAGTGCCAACATAGGTCTTGGCGTATTCGTCGTCCGCTTCGGGGCGGCGTTCACAGTAGAAAAATACACGGAAAGGAGGAAGCATGTCAAGAATCTTGCGAAAAGCGCTGGCTGTCATCGCCGCGCTCGCGCTTCTGACGGGCACGGCGTTCGCTGACGCGTCGATCGTCAGCCCCGTCGCCGACAGCGTGGTATATTCCGACAGCCTCCTCATATCCGTGAAGCTGACCGGAAGCGAGAACGTGAAGGTCACGGTATATCAGGAGTATTACGAGAGCTCTCCCGCGGTATACGAGCTGCAGGAGATCCCCGAGGACGAGGCGGCCGCTGAGGCGGCGAAGACCGTCAGCGAGACCCCGGACTCCGGAGTCGAGACGGTCGCGATCCCCGAGGACCAGGAGGCGCCGAAGGAAGGCTCCGAAGCGGTTCCCTCGGAGGAGACCGGCGCCGGGAAGGCTCCCGCTGAAGAGACTGCCTCAGAAAAGACCCCCATCGCGGAAAACGCCCCGGCGGGGACCGAGTCAGGAGAACCGGCCGGATCCGAAGCTACCGAAGAAGCCCCCGGGGCCGGAAACGGCGCCGAGGACGCAGCGGAACAGGAGCCCGGCGAGCCCGAGCTCATCAAGGTGCTCATACGCGAGGCAGAGTACAGCCCGTATGACGCTTCGGCTCTCAGCGCGGAGGACCTGAGCCTGCTCTCATCGGGCAGGACTGAGGACGCCTCGGGCGAGGCTCTCACCCTCTCCGATGGCAGCGGCATCCCCGAGCTGAGCGACGTCGTATTCGCTCCGGCGGTCAGCTACAAGAGCGATTCCGAGGTCGGATTCTATACCAAGCAGCTCTCGGTGCAGCCGGGCCTCTACAAGGTCTCGGTCGAGAGCCGCAGCGGCAGCAGCCATTGCTTCGTCGCGGTCAAGGAAAAGCAGCAGGAGGAGAAGCCCGGCATCTTCTCGGGCGGCGCCCAGAAGTCGGGAGCCTTCTCGTTCCTGAGGAACATGCTGAGATCGCTGTTCAGATAGTATGCGCTCTGCCCTGATAGAGAAGATAAAAGTTGTGATCATAGTAGTATTGTTCATCACGACAATACTACTTTTATATTTGCTCTGGTCGCCCGGCGGGCGGGGCATAGGCTTCAGCGGCTTCGGCGGCAGAAGCGCGAGCTCCGACGCGCCCACGGGAGCCGGCCTGCTGCGGGCGGAATACGCGCTCAGGAGCTCCGGAAGCGGGAGCACCGAGCTCAGCTACGACGCGGACGGGGTCTTCGCCGCCGCAAAGGAGGAACTCGCGGGCTTCCTCGCGCAGAGCTACGCGGAGAGCTCGGTCATCAGCGAGCAGCAGTATGAGCTCGCGATGAGGGACTGGCCCTCCGTGAGCGTAGGCTTCGGCTGCGGGCTGCCCCTGAACGGCGTCCTGTCGCTCATAGCGCCCGAGAGTCAGCTGCTCAGGACCGCCGACGTCATCGTCGACTCGATAGCCTTCAGCGACGCGGCGCCCGACAGCGTCTTCGCGAGGGACAGCGGGAGCGGAAGCCACTACAGATTCATATTCGGGGAGCCGAGAGAGAGCGTCGACAAGCTTTCATCGGCGTTTGGCGATAATTCTTATCCGGCCTATACGGCGCGCGATCTGCTCGGCGTGGGAAGCGTTTTCCTGCCTCTCGGATCCTTCAGCGAGCTGTCCGATATGCCCTTCGGCGCCGCGGACGGCAGCAAAGAGGTCGGCACCGACGCCGCCCGCGCGGTGTTCGGCGACACCTTCAGCTTCGTGCGCAGGATAACCGACAGCTTCGGCAACGTCACTTACATGTACGGCTACGGGGAGAAGAACCTCTACCTCTACGCGGAGGGAGCCATAGAGTACAGGACCACGGTCAGCGGAACGGAAGCGAGCGACTTCGCCCGCGACCTCGACGCGGCGCTCAGTTTCGCGGCAGGCTGCGGCGGGCTCAGGGGCGACGAGTGGAAGGCGCTCAGGCTCTGCGGCTACAGCGAGTCCGGCATCCGCGTCCACACGAGGAACTTCTCCTTCGCGCAGAGCGTGCTCGGAGTCCCGGTCTACGGCCAGAGCGGTCCGGCTCTCACCGTGACGGTCAGCGGAGGCGCGGTCACGGGCCTCAGGCGCGAGGGCATAGACCCGGGGACCTACACTCCGGGTGAGAACAGGGCCGCGGCGAGCCCCGCGAACGTCATCGCGAACAACAGCAACCACATCTACAACATACTCAAGGGCAGCGTCCTCGCCCCGGCGAGCGACGAGGCCTTCGACTTCGCCGCGAAGGCGGTGAGGAGCCTGGCGCCCGGCTACTACGCCGACCCGTCGCGCAAGCTCCTCGTCCCCGCCTGGGTGCTCAAGGCCTCCGGCGGCGAGATGTTCTACTTCGACCTCTACGAGGGCACGCCCCTGGGCTACACGAGGTGATCTGGCAATGGATTACTCCAAGGCGAAAAACATCATAATAGCCCTGCTCCTCGTGGCGAACCTCGCCCTGGGCTCGGTCTACATGAACCGGCTCAGCGCGGAGCGCGAGGCCAGGGAGGCTGCCGCCGCGAGCACGAGGCTCTACCTTCAGGAGCTCGGCGTTGAGCTCTCGGCCCCGATCCCCGCGGACGAGCCGCCCATGCCGGTGCTCTACGTCAGCATCGAGAAGGACGCCGGCCCCCAGAGCTTCGACGGCTGCGACGTGGTGCTCAGCGGGATGGACGAGGCCTACTCCGCCGTTCCGCAGAGAAAGGGTCCCGGCAAGGCGCCCATAATCGGCGCGGGAAGGGCCCTGCAGCGCCTCATGAGCTGGCTCGAGCCCGAAGTGCTCAAAAGCCTCGAGGTCACCGGCATAGACCGGATCTTCTGGGTCGACCGCCGCGAGATCAGCGCGGAGGCCGCGGAGGACACCGCCGTCCCCGCCTGGCGCGTTCAGACGAACAGGGGCGTCTTTTACATAGAAGCCTACGAGAACTGACAAGTTTTCTTCACATTTCAAAGCGATAATCAAGGTGCGATATGGATCTGGCTATATGCTCCCTCGCGAGCGGGAGCAGCGGCAACTGTTATCTGGTAAGGAGTCCGCGGACGGCGCTTCTCGTCGACGCGGGGATCAGCTTCCGGCAGATCAGGCAGAGGCTGGCTGCCCTGGGGCTCGCGCCGGGAGACATCAGCGCCCTTCTGATCACGCACGAGCACTCCGATCACATACGCTCGCTCGAGGCGGCCGCTAAGGCCACCGGGGCGGCGGTCTGCATGAGCCGGGGAACGGCGGACGCCATAGGGCTCGACGAGAAGAGCGTCTCCGCCCTGCAGGACGGAGGCGGAGGGCTTCTCGCCTTTTCCGCGGGCAGCGGCTTTACGGTAGGCGACATCGAGGTGAGCAGCTTCAGGCTCTCCCACGACGCCGAGGATCCCGTGGGCTACAGCTTCAGCAGCGGAGGCAGGAGCCTCTGCATAGTCACGGACACCGGCACCGTCACGGAGGAGATCTTCGAGGCGGCGAGGCGCGCGGACATACTGGTCCTCGAGTCCAACCACGACGTGAACATGCTCAGGATAGGAAGGTATCCCTGGTTCCTCAAGCAGAGGATACTCTCGGACCGCGGGCACCTGTCGAACGACTCGGCGGCGCAGATCCTCCTGAGGATGCTCGAGGGAGAGGAGCCCGGTACGGAGAGGGAGCGCATAGTGCTCCTGGCGCATCTCAGCAAGGAGAACAACTTTCCGGAGATGGCGCTCGCGACCGTACAGGGCGAGCTCGAGCGCGGCGGATATATCGCTGGAAACAGGATCCTCATAGAGACCCTGTCGAGGACGGAGCAGAGCCCGCTGTACTGGGTATAGCGGCGGAAGGCACGGGGCCTGGCCCGGGAGGCGGAAGCCTGACCCGGAGCAGCCGGAGGCGGCAGCCTTCTCAAGAGGCGCTCCCCTATAGGAAAGAGGCGAAGATAAAATGAAAAACGGAAGAACTCAGCTGGCGGCCATAGTGCTCGCCGTCATCATAGCGTTCGTCTGCGGGGTCGGCGGCGGAGTCGCCGGCATGTACCTCGTGAGCACCGGCAGGGTGAGCCTGCCCGGACTCGAGAGGAGCGCGGACATCGCGGCGCCGACCGTGCTCGACGCGGCGTCCCAGGGCGCGGAGCTCGCGCTGCTCAAGGCGAATGCCTCCGAAGGAGGCAAGACCCAGGTGGTCTACGTCGACAGCACCACCGTCGCCGAGGCGATCGCCGACAAGGTCCTCCCCTCGGTAGTCGGCATCAGCACCGTCTCCAGGCAGACCATCAGCGGCAATTCCTTCTTCGGCTGGGGCTTCGGCTTCGGCGGAGGCGGCGATTACAGCTACGACACCACCAGCGTGGGCACCGGAGTCATCGTCGACTCCAGGGGCTACATACTGACCAACTCCCACGTCATCGACGACGGGGGGGCGACCTCGATCACCGTCAGCCTCTACGACGGCAGCGACGTCGACGGCACGGTTCTCTGGTTCGACCCGACCCTGGACCTCGCGGTAGTCAAGATCGAGGGCGACGGGCTCTCGCTCACCGCGGCGGAGCTCGGCGACAGCGACGAGCTGAAGATAGGCAGCTACGCGGCGGCCATAGGCAATCCCCTCGGCCTCGAGTTCGAGAGATCAATGTCCCAGGGCATCATCTCCGGGCTCAACAGGACCATAACCGTCTCAGGCAGCAGCGGCAACGCCGTCACCATGGAGGGACTGCTCCAGACCGACGCGACCATCAACTCCGGAAACTCCGGCGGCCCCCTGCTCAACAGCCGCGGGCAGGTCGTGGCGATCAACAGCGCCAAGGCCAGCAACGGCGAGGGCATGGGCTTCGCCATCCCCATCAACATCACCAAGCCCATAGTCGAGTCGATCATCGCGACCGGCAGCTTCAATAGGCCGTACATCGGCATCTCGGGCGTCGCGCTCGAGGAGCAGAGCCGCTACACCTCCGATCAGCTGATCCAGTACTTCGGCACCGACAAGGGCATCTACGTCGCGTCCGTCACCGCGAACGGCGGAGCGGCGGCAGCCGGCATCCAGGCCGGCGACGTCATCGTCTCCCTGAACGGCCAGGCCGTGAACACCATGAACAAGCTCAACAGCATGATCATCGCCTACAAGGCGGGCGACTCCGTCGAGCTCACGGTCATCAGGAACAAGGAAAAGGCTGATTTCAAGGTCACGCTGACCGACGGAACTAAGATCTGAGGCGCGAGAGCATCGCGGCGTCCCTATCGCGGGGCGCCGCGTTTTTTCACTGTCCGGGAGGGGGCGCGCGCAGCCGCGGAGGCCGCAGGCGTTCTCCGGCGTCCGGACCGTCCTGAAAGGAGCACACATGAACATAGAGATCATATGCGTGGGAAAGCTGAAGGAGGAGTACCTCCGGGAAGCGGCGGCGGAATACTCCAAGCGCCTCTCGAAGTTCTGCAGGCTGCAGGTCACGGAGCTTCCCGAGACCAGGCTCGAGTCCGAGACCCCGGCAGCGGGGCAGGCAGTGGTGCTCGCGGAGAGCGAGGCTATCGCGAAGAAGATCCGCCGCGGGCCGGACTGCTTCACCGTCGCGCTGGACGTCAGGGGCAGGGAGCTCTCTTCGGAGGAGCTCGCCTCGGAGCTCGCGTCGCTGCAGCTCTCGGGGAAGAGCCGCGTGAGCTTCCTCATAGGCGGGAGCCTGGGCATGAGCGAGGAGCTCATGAGAAGCTGTGATCTGAGGCTCTCTTTTTCGCGCATGACCTTTCCGCACCAGCTCATGCGGGTTATAATGTTGGAACAGATATACCGCGCTTTTAAGATAAACGCGGGCGAGAAATACCACAAATGACGGATTCGTCCCCGCCCCGGAGGATCGGGCTTCAGCGGGACGGACGTCATGACTTCAGAACATCGAAAGCGGCGCGGCAAAGCGCGGGAGGAACAAGATGGCGATCAGCGTAAGGACAGCTACATGGGACGATCTCGAGGACATGCTCAGGATAGAGAAGGAGACCATGCCGACCCACACCTATCTGTTTGAGACACAGAAGGAGCTTATGGACCCTGAGCAGGGCTGGATGCTCATCTCCTTCGACGACGACAAGCCCATAGGCATCGCCCACCTCTACAGGCAGCCGGACGGCGCGGGCTGGTTCGAGATCCTGCGCGTGACCCCAGCCGAGCAGAAGAAGGGCGCCGGTACCGCCATGTGGGACCGCGCGATCGAGCTCTGCGAAGAGAACGGCCTGAAGAGCATCGCCATGTACACCGGCCTCAAGAACGTCACCTCCAGAAAGATAGCCGAGCGCAAGGGACTTTCCCTCAGGCTCGCGGTCAAGGAGGGCGAGCTCAGCCGCGAGGCCGCTATAGCCTCCTTCGCCGGAAGCGCTCCGGAGGCGGCTGCCTGCGCTGACGGCGCGGCCTTTGCCGCGGCCTGCGAAAAGTTCGGCGCTGAAGAGGCCTTCGGCGGGCAGTTCGTGTTCAACCGCACCTTCTACGACTTTACGCCCGAGAATCTCGCCTGGCTCTGCGGCGAGGGCATCGCGTACTGCGGCGGGGACTTCGCCGCCGCCATCGGCGCCCGCTTCAACAAGGAGGCCGCGCTTCAGATCGGCTTCATAGCGGGCGATGAGGACAAGGCCGTGGAGCTCGCGGTCAAGCTTCTCCTCGCCGGTCCCTGGCCGAAGCTCGTCATCGACGTGCCCGAGGAGAGGACGGATCTCATCGAAAAGCTGAAGGGCAAGGGCTTCAGCTTCATCGACTCGACCATCATCACGCTCAAGAGGGTGTTCGGCAAGTAAAAGCGGATCACAAGAACGACCCCGCGTCTAACGCGGGGTTTCATATTGCAAAAAGAGCCCCGCCGGGGGAACGGCGAGGGCTCTTTTGAATTCGTTAGTCGAGACTAATTCCTTCGCGGTCATTGTATTCCGCGCGGGTATGTCTGTCAACATTTTTGCGGCGCCGCACTACAGCGAGCTGAGGCTCCTGATCGCGTTGACGTATTTGCCGAGCATTCCCAGGTTCACGAAGTAGTTGGTCCTTGTCCCCTCGTACTGCGCCTCGACGAGGCCGGAGCTCAGAAGGGCGTTCATGTGCTGGGAGATGGTCGACTGGGAATAGGGGAAGAGCTCGACGAGGTCCTTGTTGCATACGGTCCTGCGCTCGAGGTTCTCCCTGTATATGAAGCTGAAGAGCTCCACGCGCACCGGGTGGGCGAGCGAGTCGGAGCACCTCGCTATGATGCTTATCTCTTCTCTTGCCGGGGGTTCGGCGTTCTTTCTGATCCTCATGATACAACCTTATATCATAAAAGCTGTGAAAAAACAATCCTCTTGTGATATACTGTAAACACCTATGCGCCCCCGCACAGGGTCTTGACTTCTCCGTTTAAGGGAGAGGGAGGGACGCCCGGATCCCGGACGGGACCGGCTCCCGGCCCGCGGGAGAAGCGCAGAAAGGAGAAGCTTTGGATAAGAAGTTCACAGCAAATCTGTTCAAGCCGTTTACGATACTCTTCGCCTCGGTCATGGGGGTGTTCTGCGTCATAGTGCTCGCTCTAAACACCTGGGTGGGCGCCGCCGCGATAGCGATCTGCGTCGGACTGTACTTCCTCTTTCAGAACGCGGTGGACAGATACGCCAGACCGATGCTCGAGGACGAGCAGCAGAGGATCACGGCGAGGCAGAACGACATACTCAGCGGCCTTGAGGCGAGCGAGACCCTTCCCGCCTGCGCTGCCGACAGCAGCGGCTCCATAGTCTGGAAGAACTTCGCGGCCCAGGAGCTCGAGGAGAGCGTCGGACCGCTCGAGGAGCTCGTCACCAAGCCCATGCTCGACAGGCTCGTCGCGGGCGAGGACAAGAAGCTCAGGCTGGAGGCCGGCGGCCGCAGCTGGACGGTGGAGCCCGCGCCGCTCACCGAGGGCGGCAGGCTGCTCCTCACCTGGAGGGACGAGACGGGCTTCGAGACCCTGAAGAAGGTATACACCGAGAGCCGCGGCTGCGTCGCGGTGATCGGGGTCAACAACTACGACGAGATCATCTCCAGCACGGCGGTCGAGAACCAGTCGCTCGTCGTCGCGGAGATCGACAGATGCATAAGGACCTGGGCGGCGGGCATGGAGGCCTGCACCATCAGGTACCGCAATTCCAACTACGCCCTGGTCTTCGAGCAGAAATACCTCGAGCAGCTCAGGGCCGAGAAGTTCCCCATACTGGGGCAGATGCACGAGATAGAGACCGGAGCGGACTTCCCGACCTCGATCTCCGTCGGCATCGGCTGCGAGGCCTCGAGCTTCGAGGAGCTCAGGGAGCAGGCCGACGCTGCGCTCGACCTCGCCTACGGGCGCGGCGGCGACCAGGCGGTCATCAAGAGGGCGGCGGGCGATCCCGAGTACTACGGCGGATCCCTCCCCTCGGTCGAGAAGAGGAACAAGGGCCGCTCGAGGCTCTTCTCCCACGCGCTCATGCAGCAGATCGCCATGGCCGACCACGTCTACATCATGGGCCACAGCCGCCCGGACATGGACGCCTTCGGCGCCTGCGTGGGCATCTACCGCCTGGTGCTCAACATGCACACGGCGGCTGACATCATCATCGATACCGGCTACGAGGCGATCGAGGAGCTCTACAAGGCCTCCCGCGAGGGCGACTACCGATTCATCTCCGCCGAGGATGCCGTCAGGAACCTCACCCCCGAGAGCCTGCTGGTGGTCTGCGACTGCCACGCGGCCTACATGACGGAGAGCCCGGAGCTCGTCGAGCGCGCGAACAAGATCATAATCATCGACCATCACCGCCGCTCCAAGGACGTCATCGAGAACGCGAGCCTCGTATACATGGAGTCCTACGCCTCCTCGACCTGCGAGCTCGTCGCCGAGATGCTGCAGTACGCGGGCGAGCGCTCGCACATCGGCAAGTTCGACGCCGAGGCCATGCTCGCGGGCATCACGCTCGACACCAAGAACTTCACGGTGAGCGCCGGAGCGAGGACCTTCGACGCGGCCTCCTGGCTCAAGCGCCAGGGCGCCGACACCGCCGTGGTCAAGAGCTTCTTCAAGCTCAGGCTCGACCTGGTCCAGAAGAAGTACAACATACTCGCCAACACCCAGGTGATGGACGGCGGCGTCGCCGTCGCCTACACCAAGGAGAGCGACCCGACCATGCAGGTGCTCGCCGCGCAGGCTGCTGACGAGCTCCTGGACATGAGGGGCATAGAGGCGGCCTTCACCGCCGGCTCCACGGGCGAGCGCACTGTGATCTCCGCGAGGTCTTCCGGCGGCATCAACGTCCAGACCATCATGGAGCGCATGGGCGGAGGCGGCCACCGCAACGGTGCCGCTGCCCAGGTCGACGTCTCCCCGGAGGAGGCCATACAGCAGCTCGTCCAGATGCTCAGGGAGGACGGGATCATAGAATAGGGCAAGGAGCGGACGGCGCCCCGAAAACACACGCAAAAGACACTTTTACATACAGAAAGGAAGCACGAAATGCAGGTAATATTGCTCAAGGACGTTAAGGGACTCGGAAAGGCCGGCCAGGTGGCCAAGGCCAGCGACGGCTACGCCCGCAACTACCTCTTCCCCAAGAAGCTCGCGATGGAGGCGACCGACAGCAACCTCAAGGCTCTCGAGAAGAAGCGTCAGGACGAGGAGGCCAGAAGGGCCGCCGAGGCCGAGGCCGCGCTCGAGCTCAAGAAGAAGATCGAGTCCGCCGGAGCGGTGGAGCTCAGGACCAAGGCCGGCGACGCCGGCAGGCTCTTCGGAGCCGTCACCTCTCAGGACATCGCCGACGCCTTCGAGAAGAGCTACGGCATCGCCCTCGACAAGAAGAAGATCGAGCTCGACAGCCCCATCAAGAACGTGGGCGACTACGAGGTGGAGCTCAAGCTCTTCCAGGGAGTCAGCGCCAGGCTCAAGCTCAAGGTCGTCGCGGTCTAGCGGAGGCTTCCGATGGCAAAGCTTGAACGAATCCCGCCCCACGACGAAGACGCGGAAAAGAGCGTACTCGGAGCGATCCTCATAGACAAGGACGTATTCTTCAGCGTGTCCGAATTCGTCAAGGCGGACGACTTTTACAGCGGGGCCCACAGGGAGATATTCTCCGCGATGCTGGATCTCTACCAGCGCAGTGAGCCCATAGACGTGGTCACCGTGTCCGACGCCCTCAGCCGCAGGAGCACCCTCGAGACCGTGGGCGGCAGGGTCTATGTCGCCACGCTCTCGGCCTTCGTGCCCACCACCGCCAACGCGGTGCAGTACGCGAAGATCGTGGCCGAGAAGGCCATGCTCAGGCGCCTGATCTCGGCGGCCGGCGGAGTGGTCGAGGAGGCCATGTCAGAGGCCCTCGACAGCCGCGTCGTGCTCGATCACGCCGAGCAGAGCATACTCGAGATCGCCAAGGGCAGCGGCAACCGCGACCTCATCAGCATCAGCGAGGTCATGAAGCGCAACCTCGACCAGATCCGCGAGGCCGAGAAGAACGGAGGCGAGGTGCCGGGCCTCAAGACCGGCTTCCGCTCCGTCGACAAGCTCACCAACGGCTTCAAGAAGTCCGACCTCATCATTGTCGCAGCCCGTCCGTCCATGGGAAAGACCGCCTTCGCCCTGAACATCGCGGCCAACGCGGCGATCAAGGAGAAGAAGCGCGTAGCGATATTCTCCCTCGAGATGAACGCCGACTCGCTCGGCATGAGGCTGCTCGCCATGGAGGCCAGGGTCGACAGCAGCCTGCTTCAGCTCGGGACCCTCTCGGCGGAGGACTGGGACAGCATACAGATGGCGTCGCAGAGGCTCGCCGAGGCGGACATCACCATAGACGAGAGCAACGGCTCCACCGTCATGGAGATCAGGAACAAGTGCCGCCGCATCGCGGCAAGGGGCCCGATCGACCTCATCATCATCGACTACCTCACCCTCATCGAGGCGACCGGAAGGGCGGAGAACCGCCAGCAGGAGGTCTCCGCTATATCCCGTTACCTCAAGCAGCTCGCCAGGGAGATGGAGTGCCCGGTCATCGTGGTCTCCCAGCTCTCCAGAGCCGCCGAGCAGAGGAACGGCGACAAGCGCCCGATGCTCTCCGACCTCAGAGAGTCCGGAGCCATCGAGCAGGACGCCGACGTCGTCATCTTCCTCTACCGCTCGGACTACTACAAGAAGAAGGGCGAGGCGCTCGACAACACCTGCGAGGTCATAGTCGCCAAGCAGAGGAACGGGCAGACCGGGACCGAGACCCTCACCTGGATCCCCAGATACACCAAGTTCGCCGACATGGCGAGGAACATACCCACCGAGTACATCCCCAGGGAAGCCCCGGACGACGGCTCGGAGCAGGAGTATTTGAGATAGCGCGATAGACCGCGCGGGCAGTATATGAGTTTCAGCAGCCAGAGCGTTCAGAATTATCTGATACACGACACAAAGGTGGAGAACTTCTTTCTCTCCGAATACATGACCAAGGCCCCGGGGGATTACGTCAAGGCGTATCTCCTCGGCCTCATGTACGCCGAATCGGGGCTGGAGCTCGGAAACGCCGACATCTGCAAGGAGATCGGCCTCTCCGCGCCCGAGCTCGACGAGTGCTGGGAGTACTGGGAGGCTCAGGGCCTCATACTCAGGCACAGGGCGCCCGGAAGCACGGAGTACGACATCGAGTTCCTGAGCTCCAAGGAGCTCTATTACGGCGGGAGGACCCCGAGGCAGACCGCCTCCCCCGCGGCGCTCGAGGACGGCGCCCTGAGGGAACTGCTCTCCGAGGTCGAGTCGAGGACCGCGAGGCTCCTAAGCCGCAAGGACATAGACGAGATCTCCTCCTGGCTCAGCTCCTACGGGATGAGCCCCGAGTTCGTGCTCAGCGGCTACGACTACTGCGCGTCCAGAAACAGGAGCACCGACTGCAAATACGTGGGCAAGGTGCTCAAGGACTGGAAGGCCAAGGGCCTCAGCAGCGCCAGAGATGTGAAGGAACACCTCGCGTCGCAGGACAGGCACTACGCCCTCTACAAGCGCGTCTTCCGCGCGCTCGGCTTCAGCCGCGGCGCCACCGAGGAGGAGAAGCGCATCATGAACAGCTGGGCCGACGACATGGGCTTCGACGAGGAGCGCATACTCGAGGCCTGCGCCAAGACCTCGGGTATAAGCAATCCCAACATCAACTACGTGAACAGCATACTAAGGTCCTGGCACGCCGAGAAGACGAGGCCGAGGACCGAGGCCGACTATATAGCCGCGGTCAACACCCTCTACGAGGCCGACCGCGCGCGCAACGCCGAGCTCAGCGAGAAGAACCGTGCGAAGATCATGAGCGAGATCCCGGAGCTTGCGGCGGTCAACGAGGAGATGAAGGACGCGGGCTTCAGGATGTCCCGCGCCAACTTCATGGGCGAGTCCGGCAAGGCCGTCATCGCCCGCGAGGACGCCCGTAGAAAGAGGCTCTTAAGCCGCAGGGCGGAGCTGCTCGCGGCTCACGGCTACCAGCCAGACGCGCTGGACGCCATCTATACCTGCAGGAGATGCAGAGATACCGGAGTGCTCGCTGACGGCAGCAGGTGCCCCTGCTACGATCAGAAGCTCGCTCTCGTGCGGGAAAACATCGGAGGAAATGAATGAGTGAGTTTTCCGGCGCCGCGGGCGCGGAAAAACTGACGGCGTACGAAGCCAAGAAGGCCCTGCTCTCGCACAAGAGGAGGGAGAGGGTCAAGGAGGGCTTCCTGCACCGCACATACAGGCTCATAAAGGAACTGACAGGGCTCAACCGCGAGCTCGCGTCCGCCCCTCTCATAAGCGACGAGCAGAAGCGAGAGGAGAGGATGAGGATAGTCCGCGACTGCTGGGCCCCCGTCTACGGCGGGCTCACCGGCTTCATCGACAGCGCCTGGAGCTACATCACGGAGCTCGGCGCCGACGCCTGGGACCTCGTCCTGATGGCGGCTGAGGCCATAGTCACGGCGCTCTACTACGGGCGCTCCGCCCTGATCTGGATACTCGACGTCTTCTACGACATCCGCCTCATAGCCGAGGAGAAAAAGGAGAAGCTCTTCCAGATCTTCGCCGGGCTCGTCTGCGCGGGCGCGGTGGGCGCGGTAGTCGTCAGCTCCCTCACGGGCTACGAGTACAGCTACTACGGCAGGACCCTGGGGATAGCGCGCGACAGGAACGACGTCTACCAGACGATCAGCGTCCTCGGAGACAGGCTCTCCGAGGCGACCGGCGCCAACGTCTCGCTCGACGTCGAGCGGGACATCGAGTTCCGCAGGGTGTTCGGGCTCCATCTCGACACCCAGAGCAAGGACGACATACTCAGCACCCTGACCTACATGAAGGACATCCAGGTCAAGGCCTTCGCCATCAACATCGACGGCGAGGACACCGTCATCATGGAGGACGAGGCCGCCGCGAGGGCTCTGCTGCAGAGCGTCATGAGCGACTACACCGCCGCCGCTAGCGGCGTCGAATACCAGGACGCCCACTTCGAGGAGGGCATCACCATCAGCGAGGTGAATGTGCTGCTCGGAGACATCTGGAACGCCGACTCCGCGAGGCGCTACCTCGAGACCGGAAGCACGAAGCAGACCCCGGCGGCGACCGACAAGCCCAAGCTCACAGTCGCCACGACCGAGCTCGCGACCTACTACGAGGAGATCCCCTACGGCACAAGGTACATCGACAACGCCGGGCTCTACCTCGACGAGACCGAGCTCATCAGCGAGGGCAAGAACGGCGAGACCCAGTACGTCGCCAGGATCGAGAGGATCAACGGCGAGGAGGTCTCCCGCACCATAGTCTCCAGCACCCGCGTGAGCAGCCCGGTCGACGAGATCATGTACCGCGGCACCAAGCCCCTGCCCGCCCGCGAGGGCACGGGAGTCTTCGACTACCCGCTCAGGAGCTACACCATCACCTCCAGGTTCGGAATGCGCTGGGGCAGCATGCACACAGGCGTCGACCTCGCCGCGCCCATGGGCACGAAGATCTACGCCGCGGACGGCGGAGTGGTCACCTACGCCGGCTCCAAGGGCACCTACGGACTGCTGGTCATCATCGACCACGGTTCGCTCTACGAGACCTACTACGCGCACTGCAGCCAGCTCCTCGTGAGCGTCGGCGACCAGGTCTACAAGGGCCAGAACATCGCCCTCGTGGGCTCGACAGGCCAGAGCACCGGACCGCACTGCCACTTCGAGGTCCGCTACAAGAACGAGCCGCACAACCCGCTGGACTTCCTGTAGGAGGCCCAAAAAACCGTTGCCCCTCAACAAAAAACTGTTGCCATTAAATGTCAGCCGCAATATAATATCAGCGTATTTTTCCGCTATTTAGGAGGCAGAATCATGGAAGAAAGATATATCGGCGCGGTCTCGCGCGGCGTCAGAGCGCCTATCATCCGCCAGGGAGACGATATCGTCAAGATCGTCACCGACAGCGTCCTCAAGGCTTCTCAGGTCCACGGGATCGAGTTCAGGGACAGGGACGTCGTAGCGGTCACCGAGTCCGTCGTCGCCAGAGCGCAGGGCAACTACGCCACCGTCGAGCAGATCTCCGAGGACATCAGGCGCAAGTTCCCGGGCGGCGAGTTCGGAGTCATCTTCCCGATCCTCTCCCGCAACCGCTTCGCGATGTGCCTCAAGGGCATCGCCGGCGGCGCCAAGAAGATATATCTCATGCTCAGCTATCCCTCTGACGAGGTAGGCAACCACCTGATCAGCATGGACAGAGTCGATGAGGCGGGCGTCGATCCCTACAGAGACGTCCTCACCGAGAAGAAGTACCGCGTGCTCTTCGGCTTCGAGAAGCACCGCTTCACCGGCGTCGACTACATCGAGTACTACAAGCAGCTCATCAACGAGGCGGGCGCCGAGGTTGAGGTCATCTTCGCCAACGACTGCAGGGCCATCCTCGAGTACACCAAGAACGTCATCTGCTGCGACATCCACACCCGCGAGCGCAGCAAGAGGCTGCTCAAGGCGGCCGGCGCCGAGAAGGTCATCGGCCTGGACGACATCCTCACCGAGTCCGTCGACGGCAGCGGCTACAACGAGAGCTTCGGCCTGCTCGGCAGCAACAAGGCCAGCGAGGACGCCGTCAAGCTCTTCCCCAGAGACTGCCAGCCCGTAGTCGACGGCATCGCCAAGGCCCTCAAGGAGGCCACCGGCAAGAACATCGAGGTCATGATCTACGGCGACGGAGCCTTCAAGGATCCCGTCGGAAAGATCTGGGAGCTCGCCGATCCCGTCGTCTCCCCGGCCTACACCGCCGGGCTCGAGGGACTTCCCAACGAGCTCAAGATGAAGTACCTCGCCGACAACGACTTCGCGGACCTCTCCGGCGACGCCCTCAAGGAGGCGATCTCCGAGGCCATCAAGAAGAAGGACGCCGATCTGAAGGGCAACATGGCCTCCGAGGGCACCACCCCGAGGCGCCTCACCGACCTGCTCGGCTCCCTCTGCGACCTGACCTCCGGAAGCGGAGACAAGGGCACCCCGATCATCTGGATCCAGGGATACTTCGACAATTACACCATGTAGGATCAGGGCCTAAGGGCTCGATACCGGCAAACACAGACCTCCGCCGCGTAAGCGAACGGAGGTCTTTTTATGCGGAGCGGAGAGTCGATGCTGCTGTCCCTCCCGCGGCGCGCGCTCAGGCCGGCTCGCGCCGCGGGAGAGGACGCGCCTAAACACCCTTTCACGCCGCACATTTTTTGACTACTTCCCCCATCTATGGTATATTGATAGCTTGAAAGGAGTCTTTTCACGGTTTTCTATTGCCGTAAAAAAC
>JAEEGF010314889.1_pt1 | contig 31884 bp, 30 predicted proteins | sample 9134171 | NCBI WGS metagenome assembly JAEEGF01 (sample SAMN16246542, study PRJNA631951) | gut metagenome | biome: gut microbiome; feature: rumen; material: AP-attached | host: Bos | place: Iran: Karaj | collected 2018-10 | reverse complement strand
ACTGGCCGGCGCCTTCTTTGAGGGTAAGGACTTCGCCGCGCAGGTTTTCAGGATAGGCTTTGCCGTAGATGCGCAGCGTCTCTTCATGCGGGGGGATGCTCCCATCCACCAAATAAACCGGATAATTGGGGTACTGTGGTTTACGACCTTCGTATACCATCATCCACAGATCGCCTGTGTCCTGGTCATATTCCAGATTCTGTACGCCGTAATTGGTATTGCCTGTATAGACAAACAGTTTTTTGTAGAGTTTCGGGCCCTGCATATGAGGATGATCCTGGTCAAAAGGTAGTGACACAAATGTGTCGGGATCAAATACCAGCAGCACCTGATAGTCATCATCCTGGCGTGTTAGATGGCGGTATATACCATAAGAAAGGAACATGTACTCCTTCCCGCCTTTGTCACCCGGCATAGAGCCGAAGGTGATGCCGTCAATACCGGAACAACCGTAACGGTGACCGAGCGTATCGGGAGTGTTGTCATGTTCTCCGACGTCCAGGTCGTCAGTGTAGTCACGGACTACTTCGTCCATATACAGGGTGGTCATAACACCGCTGGTCTTATAGTTCATGTCCATGGCGGTCATCTTTTCACAATCAAACACCGCTACATAGAACTTCTCGGCAGCTTTGTATTCGAGAGAACCATACACCTTTCCGTCGCGATAGCAAAGGCATCCCAGATGTGCCCCACCGCCGTAAATGCTGCCGGCCAGGAGGCCGGTCACGCTGGCTACGATTTCGTTTTTCGCCATATCCACTTTGATCAGGCGATCAGTGAAAGTCATATACATATAACGGTGCTCTTCATCACAGGCAATGCCCTGCAGATGATTGGCTGGCTTAGCCCAGGCGCCGCCATAAAGAGATTTGGGCAGATTCTCATTCTTCATGTTGCACACCTCGTTTTTTCTGTAATTATACGCCTCACAAACATGGAATTCAATGTAAAAAGATTGACAAATGAGAACTGTGCGCGTAAAGTGAGGGCAGAATATTCGGACGGGAGGCCAGCTATATGGCGGCAGAATCACGCAACAAGGCAGAAGCACGGCGCGAGGAGAATGGCGTCGTTTATTATGATCGCGGCATACTCAAGGGTAACGATGGAAAAAGCTATCAGCGCTATGCGGTTCAAACGCATTTTATCGAAGTAGGCGAGGATAAGTGCGAGCTGGTAGAACGCTATATTCGCCCGCTGTATAAGAAGGGTGATGTGCTGTCTTTCGGCGCAAAAGTAATGGCTATGTGCGAAAAGACCGTGCGCACAAAAGAGCAGGTTAAGCCGGGATTTTGGGCTAAATTACTAGCTCCGCGCGCCAGCGAGACAACTGCTGGTATCGGCATGCATGATCCTTATAAACTACAGCGTGCAATTGATATGGTCGGTGCGCCTAAAGTGGTATTTGCGGCAATTGCTTCCGCGGTGACGAAAGTGTTTGGCGTTAAAGGCGTGTTTTATAAGATTGTCGGGCCTGGCGTGGCCGGGATTGATGGCTTCTATTACCGTTCCAGCTTCGAACGGTATAAGAGCCTGGCTTTGATCAACCCCGAGAACGCTGAAGAGCTTTGCGACGAGATTCTGAAAAAAACAGGTATTCCCACCGTCCTGATGGATGCTAATGACATCGATCAGAACCAGTTGGGTAAATGCCATGGCTTTCCGCTGACCGATGCACAGATTCAGGATGCCCTCAAGGATAATCCTTCCGGCCAGGGTGATGAACTGACGCCCTTTATTCTGATACGCCCTTTGACTTGATTTGTTCTTTCTGGTCAACGCCTGTCCATTGACAGGCGTTTTTTCATCCTATAAAATGGAAATAGCGACCTTGAATAATATGCGAAGGGAAGGACTGTAACGTGATACGCAAAAAAGAATGCGTGGCCATGCTGCTGGCAGGCGGCCAGGGGACTCGCCTGGGCGTGCTGACGCGTCATATGGCCAAACCCGCCGTACCATTTGGCGGAAAATACCGCATCATTGATTTCCCTCTGTCCAACTGCACCAATTCGGGCATTGATACCGTAGGTGTACTGACACAGTTCCAGCCGCTGGAGCTGAATGCCTACATCGGCTCAGGTGCACCGTGGGATTTGGACGTCAGCAATGGCGGTGTATATGTGCTGCCTCCGTATCATACAGGCAAAACGGGTGAATGGTACCGCGGCACAGCAAATGCCATTTATCAGAACATACCTTTCATTCAGCAGTTTGATCCGGATTATGTGCTCATCCTTTCGGGTGACCATATCTACAAGATGGATTATGCTGCAATGCTTCGCCATCATATTGAACACCAAGCAGATGCCACTATTGCCGTACGTCAGGTTCCTTGGGAAGAGGCCAGCCGCTTTGGCATCATGAATACCGATCCGGAAGGACGTATTGTCGAGTTCGAGGAGAAGCCGCCTCAACCGAAATCCAATAATGCCAGCATGGGTGTGTATGTGTTCACCTGGGCAAAACTGCGTGCCTATCTGGAACGCGACGAGCAGGATACGAACAGCAGCAATGACTTCGGCAAAAACATCATTCCAACGATGCTTGGTGACGGCTGCCGCATGGTGGCATTCTCCTTCAATGATTATTGGAAGGACGTAGGCACAGTGAACAGTCTGTGGGAAGCCAATATGGATCTGCTGACTACACCGCTGCCCATTGACCTGCATGATAAAAAATGGCGCGTGTATGCGCGTTCCTTCGGCAGCGGCCCGCAGTTTATTGCGGCAGATGCGGAAGTAGACGATTCACTGGTCACTGAAGGCTGTGAAGTGCATGGATGTGTGAAACACAGCATTCTGTCCACTGGCGTCATAATTGAAGAAGGCGCTCAGGTGATAGACAGTGTTATTATGCCTGGTGCCATCATCCGCAATGGTGCGGTTGTCCGCCGCGCTATTGTGGCTGAAAACGCTGAGATCGGCGCAGGCGCGACGGTAGGCGAGGCCGAGGGCGACATTGCCGTGGTCGGCCAGGGCGTACTGGTACCGGAGGGCGTCAAAGTTCCTGCCGGCACTCAGTGCGAGCAGTAAGGGAGGTGCCGACATGAACGACCTGATGGGTTTGATCTATACCGGTGATAACGGCGATCGGATGAATGAACTGACCGCACTGCGTGCTGTAGCGGCTGTTCCGGTTTGTTCGCGTTATCGCGTGATTGACTTTCTGCTTTCTTCTCTTGTAGCAGGCGGGGCACGCAATGTAGGCGTGATTACGCAGAAGAACTACCGCAGCCTGATGGACCATCTGGGCAGCGGCAAGGAATGGGACCTGCATGGTAAGCGTCAGGGCCTAGTAATTTTGCCGCCCTTCCTGACGGCAGACAGTGTAGGCGTGTATAGCGGCCTCATGGATGCTATCCGGAGCAACCAGCAGTACCTGCGCCGGAGCCGTGAAAGGTATGTACTTGTCACAGACAGTGGTATTCTCTATACGGCAGATTTCGATGCTATGCTTTCTCAGCATATCCGCAACGGTGCCGATATTACGTTGATGTATTCCAACGATAAAGGTCTGCTGCGGAGCGGCAGCGGCCATTATATGCGTCTTGACGAGCATGGCCGTGTACGCGAGATGGAGTCTTCGCCTATGCTGCCGCGTTTTGAGAGCGTATACATGGAGGCATTCCTTATCCGCCGTGAACTGCTGATTGAGCTGACTGACCGTGCTGTCAGCCGCGCGCATTATCATTTTACGCGCGAGGTGCTTCTGCAGGCTGTGCGTGATGAGAGCTTGAAGATCTATGGCTGGCAGAACCAGTCCCCGGCATGGAGACTTGATAGCGTGCAGGCGTATTTCGACTGCTCGATGGCGCTGCTTCAGTCTTCAGTGCGTCGGCAGCTGTTCCGCCCTGATTGTCCTATCTGGACCAAGATCCGCGATGAGATGCCTTCTCGCTATGCGCCTGGAGCACAGGTGAAGAATTCACTGCTAGCTGATGGCTGTATCATTGAAGGTACAGTAGAGAATAGCGTACTGTTCCGTGGCGTACGTGTTCACCGTGGAGCCGTTGTTCGCAATGCTGTCATATTCCAGGATGGTTATATCATGGAAGGGGCTCATGTAGAGGGCTGCATCCTGGATAAGCAGGTAACCGTGCGTGAAGGTCTGACGCTTAGCGCACCACGTACCTATCCGGTGGTTATTTCTAAAGGCACCATCGTTTAAGAAAACTCAAAGAAACCAACAGGCACAGCCGATCGGCTGTGCCTGTTTACGCTGTCTGGGTTTATCCTATGTGCATATCCTCGGGCGGACGGTCACCTTCCAGATCATAAAAGATTCTTGTCAGTTCAAGGCCTTCGGGCGGAGCGGTTACGCCTAGCACCAATCGGTTGCCTGTGGCAAGCGCTTCGTCAATGCAGTCGGGAGACAGGCGGTCCTGTCCAATGGCGATCAGTGTTCCTGCCATGATGCGCACCATGTTATAAAGGAATGCGCTTCCGCGGACGACCATTGTTACATCATCACCGCTGCGGTCGATATCGATACCAAATATATGGCGGACTGTAGTCTTGGCTGTACCTCCTGCGGACTGGAATGCTGCAAAATCATGACAGCCAATCATACGCAGCGCAGCCTGCTGCATTTTGTATTCATCCACGGGTACGGGAATATGTGTGGTGAAGTGGCGGCGCATGGCGCTGGCATGGCGGTTGTTCCAGATGCGGTATGTATAGATCTTGCCGCGGCAGGAGAAGCGTGCGTGAATGCTGTCTGGAATTTCACGTGCGGCGCGTACACGAATATCGGGAGGCAGCATGGTATTAAGCACAAAAGGAAACTTTTCAGTGGGGATGGTGCTGAGATTGTAGAAATGTGCACGCTGCCCGGTGGCATTGACGCCTGCATCGGTGCGGCTGGCACCCCACAACGTGGTCTCGCGTCCAAGCGCACGTTCCAACGCGTGCTCGACCTCGCCCTGAATGGTACGGAAGCGTGCCTGCCTCTGCCAGCCGGCAAATTCCGAACCGTCATATTCAAGCGTCAGCAGCACTTTTTTGAAATCGCCTTCCGGACGCACACAAGTTCCCTCCCTGTAATCATCTGCTTCCGCATTATAGCATTCGGCCCGAGCACTGGCAAGCATGGTTTTTACCATATGAATATGTTGCAATTCTATAAAATGTGATATACTAATTTTTGTAATGTGGTAAAAGGGGGCGTATATTATGTCTCATGTGCTGATCATTGGTGCAGGACCTGCTGGTTGTTCTGCAGCGCTTACACTGCGGCTGCGTGGTGTGGATGTGACAGTGCTTTATGCTTCCGGAGGCGCGTTGGAAAAAGCCAAGCGTGTGGATAATTATCCAGGCCTTCCGCAGACAGCGGGTGGAGATATGCTTCATAACTTCCGTAAGCAGGCGGAAGAGGCTGGTGCAGTACTGAAAAACGAGTTGGCACGTTATATTCAGAAATCTCGTCGTGGATTTACCGTGCTGGCGGGGGAAGAAATGATTGCCTGCGATGCGGTCTTGCTGGCGGCAGGAATTGGACGCGTGGCACGCATTGATGGTGAGGATACTCTGGTTGGCCAAGGGGTCAGTTATTGTGCTACATGTGATGGAATGCTCTATCGTGGACGTCCTGTAGCCGTAATTGCGCAAGTTACTTCCTTTGAAGAAGATGTCCGTTTCCTTTGTTCCATCTGCCCTGTAGATTACTATATGGAAAAACCGCATGATGCACCGGATGGCGTAACCGTATGTCCAGATGCGCCGAGGTCACTGCGAGCAGAAGGCGAAGGTGTGGTGCTTGCTACGGACCGGGGCGAAAAGGCATATGATTGCGTGTTCATTCTGCGGCCTGCTGTTGCTCTTTCCACGCTTTTGCCACATCTTGCAATGAATGGTGAGGCTGTGGCAGTGGATGAAAACCTGGCGACTAGTATTGAAGGCGTATTCGCTGCCGGTGACATTACGGGCGCTCCCTACCAGGCTGCGCGAGCTGTAGGACAGGGCAATATCGCTGCTCTTTCCATTGCTAAATATCTGCACAAAAAAGAAAGTGAGCAGAAATAAAATAACGGCGGATTAGAGTATGACAGGACAGCTGATCACTTTGCAGGAAGGAAGATCAAATTTATATGGCGATCTCAAAAAAAGGTGATCTGGTGACATGGAACGGTGGCAGTGTTTTTTCAGAAAACGGTATAGCTGAACATGTTGGTGAAAGCCTGTTTGGGTCTGACGGGTCAATGATGACAGATAATGGCTGTTCAGTTATAGGAGACCAAGGGTTTACGAATATTATTGGCAACACGATTCATACCAATCGTGGGACGTATACTCTGATTGGAAACATGTTGTACGGGCCGAATGGGCAGACATGGTCTGGTGTCTCGTCCATAAACGAAGCGAAAGACATTGCTTTACTGGAATAACATGAGGCACACTGTATCGTAAAATACTGTTTTTATTAGCAATTCAGATTACTAATATTGTGCCACTTTTAACTGGCTGAAGAATTGATGGAGGATTCCATGAAAAAGCTAATTTGTTTTATGCTATGCCTGGTGCTGCCGGTCTGCGCACTGGCTGCACCTGTGCGTGACATGCAGGAGAGCGTTCTCAGTGAAAGTGAACTGGCTACAATGCGTGCATGGCTGGACAGCGCGGTACGTGAAGCGTTGCCTGTAGAATATGATGAAAATACGTACGTTGGTGCATATGTTTATGCTTGCGTAGAAGACGGCGGATGCTATGTGCTGGAATGTGACGTGTATCTGGAAGATGGCGGAGACACGATGCCACGTTATGCACCGGACGATGCTCTGACTTGGCTGTGTGATGCTACTGTATGCGTGCAGCGAGCTGCTGACGGTTGGACACTGGTCAGCTGTGAAACAGGTGAGTATTATCTTTCGCAGCGCACTGTGCCTGTACAGGGCACAGGGTATATGCTGAGTATTCCTGATATCTATACTGCTGATACGAGCGGTGCGTATGACTGGTCATATTCTGATGAACTGGGCCAGCTTGTTTCCGGCATCCGCTACCGCTGTGAAGAAGCAGATGGTGCATCATTGGCTGAATATGCGGGATTCCTTGCCGGTGAGAGTGAAGACATCCTGATTGCCATAGATGAAGACCTTGGTACTCTGATTGCCCAGGACAGCGGTATGTACCTAATCGTGATCGCAGGTGAAGGCGTGTTCTATTCATTGACGCTGACCTATCCTGAAGACCGTGAAGCGGAGTTCACGCTGTACGGTGAATTCCTGCGCAATTCCTTTGTGATTGACGGCGAAGCCAACGGCTGAGCCTTTTGAAGTTTAACAGAAAGAAGTGACCTGCAATGAGTGAAACTCCCGTCCGTAAACCTGTTCTCTATTCTGCTGTTCAGCCCAGCGGTATATTGACCATTGGCAATTATATCGGTGCGCTGCGTAATTTCGTGAAGCTGGAAAAGGATTATGACTGCCTTTTCTGCATGGCTGATCTGCATGCATTGACCGTGCGCCAGGATCCTGCAGCACTGCGTCGCCGTACTGCTGAAGTGGCCGCACTGTATATTGCCATCGGCTTGGATCCGGAAAAGAATATCATTTATGCCCAGAGCCATGTACCCATGCATGCGGAACTGGCATGGGTTCTTAATTGCTTCACATACATGGGTGAACTTTCGCGTATGACGCAGTTCAAGGATAAGAGCGCAAAGCATGCCGATAACATTAATGCAGGTCTGTTTACCTATCCTGTACTGATGGCAGCAGATATCTTGCTGTATCAGACCGACGTAGTGCCGGTAGGCGCTGATCAGAAGCAGCACCTGGAAATCTGCCGGGATATCGCGACACGTTTCAACGGTGTATACGGCGATGTCTTCCGTATTCCGGAACCGTATATCAGCAAATCACCTGCTGCGCGTATTATGGCGCTCAATGATCCGACGAGCAAAATGAGCAAGTCTGGTGAACCCGATTCCCTGATTTCCATGGCTGATACTCCTGATGATGTACGCCGTAAGCTGCGCCGTGCGGTGACCGACAGCGACGGTGAGATTCGGATGGATCCTGAGAACAAACCGGGTGTGACTAACCTGATTGTTATCACTGCTGCGATGACCGGCCAGACGACCGATGAAGTGTGTGCTGCGCTGCAGGGTAAGGGTTATGGAGCATTGAAAGAAGCTGCCACAGAAGCCGTAATCAATGTGCTGACTCCTATTCAGGAGGAACAGAAGCGTATCTTGGCAGACAAAGCATATATCAACGGTGTGCTGAAGACTGGTTCCGAACGTGCAAGCGCTCTGGCAATTCGCACGATGCGTAAGGTCTATAAAAAAGTTGGCCTCTATCAGCTGTAACAGGAGGGAGAAAATGGAAAAAGCAACTGTTACATCAGTAACCGGAAAACCACTGTGCGTACGCGTATGGGCAATCGATGCGCCCCGTGCGGTTGTTCAGCTGGTTCACGGCATGGCTGAGCATATGGACCGTTATGACCGCTTGGCAGTAGCTCTTAATGCAGCAGGGTATGCCGTAATCGGGCACGATCACCTTGGGCATGGACCGACGGCCCCTAAAGAGGAACTGGGTTATTTTGGGCCTAAGGATGGCTGGGATCATCTTATTGAGGATACCCACCGTGTAACGGAATATGCAAGGTTGCGGTTTCCTGGTTTGAAGATTGTGCTGCTGGGGCACAGCATGGGGAGTTTTGTAGTGCGTGAGTATCTGCTCCGCTATGGCAAGGAGCTGGCAGCCTGTATATTGAGCGGCACTGGTTGGCATCCTGCTGCGTTATGTACTGCAGCTCGTTCGATGGCTGCCGCGAGTGGCGCATTCGGAGGGTGGCAGAAACCTGCAGTAATGGATAATAAGATGGGCTTCGGCAGCTACAATAAAGCCTTCCAGCCGGCACGTACAGACTTTGACTGGCTGAGCCGTGACGAAAAAGAAGTTGATAAATATGTGGCTGATCCGTTGTGCGGATTCACTTTCACTGCGCGTGGTTTCTATGATATGTTTGATGGCCTGCTGGCACTAAGTAAAACGGAACGATTGACAGCTATCCCCAATTGGCTGCCGATATACTTTGTATCCGGCGACAAAGATCCGGTGGGCGGGCAGAACGCTGAAGGCGTGAAAACAGTGGCTCAGCAGTTCCGCGATGCTGGAGTCAAGGACGTGACAGTAAAACTGTATAAAAACGGCCGCCATGAAACATTCAATGAGATTAACCGCGATGAAGCTACGGCAGACCTGATTGCCTGGATAGACAGCAAGCTACAGTAAAAGGAGGTACTTATGCCGAATATTTATCGTCCTTTTCCGGGAGACATCACAAAAGTACACGGTATTCGTATCGGTCAGGCGCAGAATGCTGAAGCGCAGACTGGTGTAACTGTAATCTTGGCACCTGCACAGGGAGCTACCGGTGGCGTTTCGGTGCGCGGTGCGGCACCGGGCACGCGTGAAACAGACCTTCTCAAACCGGGTAATCTGGTGGAGCAGGTACATGCAGTCGTGCTCTCGGGTGGAAGCGCATATGGACTGGCTGCTGCTGACGGTGTTATGAAATACTTGGAACAGATGGGCGTCGGAATGGAAATGGCTGGACAGCGGGTGCCTATTGTACCTGCGGCCGTGCTATACGATCTTGCTGTAGGCGATGGCAGTGTACGCCCTGATGCGACAATGGGATACTCGGCATGCATGAGCGCAGGAAAGACAATGATGCAGGGACGCGTCGGCGCAGGCACCGGTGCTACTGTCGGTAAGCTGGTAGTTGGCGCGCAGCCGCAGTATGGCGGTGTGGGCAGTGCAAGCATAACACTTCCTGAGGGCGTCACAGTAGGCGCTGTAGCAGCAGTTAATGCGGTGGGTGATGTATATCATCCCGTAACAGGTGAGTGTATTGCCTGTGCACATATGGATGATGGTACACGCGTACCTGCTGAGGGCTTGCTGGTAGGACAGGCAGCTGCACAGCGGCAGCTGTACATTCCGGCACCTGGTACCAATACTACTTTAGCGGTGGTCGCGGTAGACTGCAAGCTGAGCCGCTCACAGTGTACCCGTCTTGCAGATGTTGCACATGACGGCTATGCGCGGGCAATTCGCCCTGTGCATACACAGATGGATGGTGACACAGTGTTCAGCATGGCGACGGGCAAAGTGAACAGCGATGTAAACTTCATCAAGCTGTGTGCTGCCGCTGCTGAGGTCACGGCTAGGGCAATTGCCAATGCTGTACTCTTCTCATTGGATACATGATCCGCGGTTTGGGCTGTGATGTATGCGCGATTGAGCGCATGGGAAGAATCCTGGACAATACACGCTTTCTTGAGCGATATTTTACCGAGGGAGAGCGTGCTTATATTGCTGCACGCAGCCGCGCCGCGGAAACAGCGGCGGGGCTGTTTGCTGCCAAGGAAGCACTGGTTAAAGCGCTGGGGATTGGAATAGGGCCGCTTTCACTCATTGATGCGGAAATCGGACATGATGAAAAAGGTGCGCCTTACTATATCCTGAATGAAACAGTATGGGCAGCCTTGCAGGAAAAAGGCGCCTCCTCAGCATTTCTGTCAATCAGTCATGATGGAGGAGTAGCAATGGCTGTGGCGATCCTGGAGGGAGAAACATGAGCAGAATTGCAATAACGCCACAGGAGATGCGTGCAAAAGAACAAGCAGCTTTTGATGCAGGTGTTTCTTCGCTTTTGCTGATGGAAACAGCAGCTCGCCGAGCATATGATGTGCTGCGAAATCTGCTGACACCGGGTGAGACGGTCCTGTTTTTATGCGGCCCGGGTAACAATGGCGGCGACGGACTGGCAATTGCGCGCATGTGGAAACTGGATGGCGGTGATGCGCACATTGTGATGCCTCTGCCGCCTCGCACACCTGATGCCCAGACCAATCTGGAGTATGCGCAAGTACTGGGAATTCCTGTTCAGATAGGGATGGAACCGGTTCTGCCTGCAGGTAAAGTGCTGGTGGATGCGTTGTTTGGAACAGGCTTTGGCGGCGCGGTTGCGGAAGAAGATCCATTGGGAAGACTGATGACAGCGTGTGCTGTGGGCAGAAAAGTGATTCTGGCTATAGATGTGCCAAGCGGTATGGATGCTCTGACTGGTGCTGTGCGCGGGGTCTGTATCCCGGCAACACATACGGTCACATTCCAGTGGGCGAAGCAGGGGTTGCTGCTGACTCGGCAAAAAGACATAGTAGGCGATCTGACAGTAGCCGATATCGGTTTGACAGGCGCACAAGGACTGCAATATGCGCAGCCGCAGGACCTCTGTCTGCCACGACGTAGCCGTAATGCTCACAAGGGTGACTGTGGACGTGTAGCCCTGTACTGCGGTAGTGAGGGCATGGCGGGTGCTGCAGTAATGGCTGCCCGGGCTGCCTTGCGCGCTGGCAGTGGACTGGTAACGGTAATTACACCAAGAGCAGTGCTGCCTGTTGTGCAGACTGCAGTGCCGTGCGCTATGGCACGTGCGGCGGAAGATGCTCCACAGGTTCGCTGTGATGCCCGTCTTTTTGGGTGCGGTATGGCGGAAACAGAAGAAAACCTGCAGAAGCTGGTTTGCCTGCATGATGAAGGCATCCCCGAGGTTTGGGATGCCGGCGCATTAAACCTGCTGGCTGCTTCGCCTATGGTTCTGGGTAAAAAAGCAGTGATCACACCTCATGCCGGCGAAGCGGCCCGGCTTCTGGGATGGCCTCTGACACAGGTAGTGGAAGACCCTCTGGCAGCGGCAGACGCATTACGTCAGCGCTATGGCTGCTACGTAGCATTGAAGTCAGCTACTACAGTCCTGGCTTCACCAGATAAAATATGGGGACTGAATACGGTAGGCTCACCTGCGCTTGCCAAAGGTGGCAGCGGTGACGCGCTGGCGGGTATCCTAGTCTCCCTGTTGGGGCAGGGGATGAAGATTGAAAAAGCGCTGGAGCAGGCCTGCCTGTGGCATGGGCTGGCAGGATGCCTGGCTGGTGAACGATATGGCATACGCGGTGCGATGACTGATGAAGTGATTGATAGCCTGGCCATGGCTGAACGAAAATACATGGGGAAAGATAACAGATGAAAGCACTGATTTTGAACTCCGGGTTGGGTACACGGATGGGTGTACTGACCAGTGAACATCCCAAGTGTATGACAGAGGTTTCTCCACGCGAGACGATCTTGTCGCGGCAGTTATCCATGCTGGCAGAAACCGGTGTGACCGAAGTGGTGATTACTACCGGTCTCTTTGACAGTGTTCTGGTGCATTACTGCCAGAGCCTGGCATTGCCGCTGCATATCACCTTTGTACATAATCCACGTTACCGCGAGACCAATTATATTTACAGTATTTACTGTGCTAAAGAGCTTTTGGATGATGATATCCTGCTGATGCATGGTGATTTGGTCTTCGAAAGTGAAGTGCTGGACCGTGTATTGGCATCACCTGTTTCCTGCATGACTGTTTCCTCTACGCTGCCACTGCCGCAGAAGGATTTTAAAGCTGTGGTACGTGATGGAAAAGTCATGAAAGTGGGCATAGAGTTTTTCAATGAGGCAATGGCTGCACAGGCATTGTATCATCTGAAACGCGATAGTATGCGTCTGTGGCTGAATAAGATCAGCGAATTCTGTGAAGCAGGCAATGACCGCGTTTATGCGGAGAATGCACTCAATGAACTGAATGGGGCAGCGAATATAACTGCATTAGATGTGGGAGATATGCTGTGTGCCGAGATCGATGATGCGCAGGACCTGGCTGTCGTTTCAGCAATGCTGGCACAGGTAGATGCTCGTACGGTCTATATGTGCTTCTCCACTGATGTAATTCGCAGCGGGCACATTGCGATTTTGCGCCGTGCGCGGCGGCTGGGCAGAGTTATTGTTGGCGTGCTGTCTGATGAAGCCGTGGCAGCCCGTGGGCGCATACCACGTGTTTCGTATGCTGACCGACGTATCGTACTTGAAAACCTGCGGGGCGTATATAAAGTTATGGAACAGAAGACAGTTTCATATAAAGAGAACCTGGAACTGCTGCATCCCAATTATGTGGTGCATGGTGATGACTGGCGTACAGGCAACGGACGCGCATTGCGCGATGAAGTAACTGCAGTTCTCGCTTCCTATGGCGGTAGACTGGTAGAGTTCCCATATGATGGTGCTCGCGTATAAGTACAGGCGAACCTTCTAAAGACAAAAAAGAAGGGACGAAGCAATGCTTCGTCCTTTTAACATCATTGTTTCTTTTCGGTTTCGTGTTTTTTCAGCCATACAGTAAGCACAGCTACATCGGCGGGTGAGACACCGGGTATACGCCCGGCCTGGCCAAGCGAACGCGGGCGCTGGGCGGCAAGCTTTTGTCGTGCTTCGGTACGCAAACCGGAGATCTCATCATATGGAGTATCGTCAGGCAGCAGACGCTGCTCAAGCGCGGCAGCACGGATAACAGCGGACTCTTCCTTTTGGAGGTAACCTGCATACTTTACCTGAAGCTCGGCTTGCCTTCGTGAATCAGATTTATACTCATTGGGATTTGGCAGCAGCGAGTCAATATCCTGTCCTGGCTGCCTCAGAAGAGATTCCTTATGCGAGTCACGAAGGTAGCTCAGCAAAGCTTCAGTTTCCTGGGCTTTCTTTTCCGCGCGACGCATACGCTCATCATTGGCCAGCCCCAATGCGTGGCTGGATGCAGTCAGACGCAAATCGGCATTGTCTTGCCGCAGATAGAGCCGGTGCTCTGCGCGACTGGTCATCATGCGGTAGGGCTCATCTGTGCCCTTGGTTGTCAGATCATCTGTCATTACACCGATGTAGGCCTGCGAACGGGTCAGCACGAAAGGCTCTTTTTCCTGAACATAAAGCGCGGCATTGATACCGGCCAGAATGCCCTGCGCTGCTGCTTCTTCATAGCCTGAAGTGCCGTTGACCTGTCCGGCAAGAAACAGCCCGGGAACGTGCAACGCTGCAAGCGCAGGAGAAAGGGCGCGGCTGTCAATACAATCATACTCGATAGCATATGCCAGACGTGTCAATATACAGTGCTCGAGCCCGGGTACGGTGCGGTACATAGCCCACTGAACATCTTCAGGCAGGCTGGATGACATGCCCTGAACATACCACTCTTCATCATTCAGACCTTCGGGTTCCAAAAACAGCTGATGACGGTCTTTGTCAGCAAAACGCACAATCTTGCTTTCAATGGAGGGGCAGTAGCGTGGACCGGTACTGGTGATCGCACCATTAAACATAGGTGCGCGGTCGAGATTATCCAGGATAATCTGATGAGTGCGCTCATTGGTATAGGTCAGATAACAGTCCATGCGGTTCTCGATTGCATGATCAGTCATGAATGAGAAGGGTACAGGCGGCTCATCACCATGCTGCGGTTCAAGTCGTGAAAAATCAATACTGCGAGCGTCGATACGGGCAGGCGTTCCAGTTTTGAAACGGCGTACGGAAAAACCCAGGTCCAGCAGACTCTGCGTCAGTCCGTTTGCCGGGAGCAGACCTTGTGGTCCGCCGTCCCATTGTGCTTCACCAATATAAATTCGTCCATGAAGATATACGCCTGTGCAGACAATGACGGCCCGGCAGGCAATATGGTCGCCGGTAGCTGTAACGACTCCGCTGATATGGCCGTTTTCGGTCAGAACGCGGGTGACTTCACCCTGACGAATGGTAAGGTGCTCCTGTGAGAAAAGAGCACGCTTCATGCGGCGCTGGTACTGCCGTTTGTCGGCCTGCGCACGCAGAGAATGCACAGCCGGACCTTTGCTTGCGTTTAGCATACGGCTCTGCAGGGTGGTGTCATCTATGGCCAAACCCATTTCGCCGCCAAGCGCATCTACTTCGCGGACTAAATGTCCCTTGCCAGTGCCGCCAATGGCCGGATTGCAGGCCATCAGTGCAACTGCATCCAGATTAAGGGTAAACAACAGCGTTTCTTGCCCCATGCGGGCGCAGGCAAGCGCTGCTTCGCATCCGGCATGGCCGGCGCCGATTACAACGACATCAAACATGCTTATTTTTCCGTATTGCGGTAGACACAGAACCAGCCGACGCTTTCGTCTGTGGGATTGATTACAGTCAGATTATAGCCATTCAAATCAAACCAATAAAAGGTCTTCTTGTTCTTGGTATTGTTCCACATGGTTTCGGTATGCGGGGCGTTTTTGTATGGCACACCCAGAATCGAAACGGTAACTCCGCCGTCAGGTGGGGTAACTGAAGTCATACGGCTTTCTTTGAGATATTGTGTATACCATGCAGTATGGAAATTGTTCATACCGCAGTGAATAACCAAAGGATTATCGACGTACGGAGCAAGCAGGCCAAGCTCACTTTCGTCAAAGCCGAAATCACGCAGTGTACCGATATAGATCATTATATGGTATCCGCCGCCCTTGTGATGCATGTTGACACAGTCGCCAACCTTCATTGCATTCTGCCATTCATTGTAAGGCAGCTTGCTGACATTGATCAGTGAGGAGCGCGGAGCCGAACGGGAATCGGAGATAGCGGGGAGCTTCTTCATGCCAGCCTGTGCATGGACCCAGCGCGCGTATCCGATGCAATCAAAGCCACCCAAATATAGCTTGTCTGTGAAATAATAATTACTGTTGGAAGAAGGATGACGTGCACGCAACAGGCTGCTTTCATGCATGCCTGCCCACAGATAGGGACAACCGTAATGGAAGCGAGCCACTGCGTCTCCACCCATAGCGTTGTGCGCCTCAAGAATGGGATTGCCTTCTTCCAGCATGGAAAACGCAATGTTGAGGAAACGTTGCTGAGCAAGGCGTTCTTGCTCCTGTTCCATTAGCTTCCGCGCAGCGCTGACTTCCTTGCTGTCCTTCAAGCGCTTGAAAAAGATATAACCGCTGGTTGTGCCATCGGTAACATGTACAAACTGACCGTGCAGACCATATACCGTAACAGTGCTGCCTTTGGCGAAAGAGCCAGCTACAGGAGCGTGTTCGAGAGGACATCCATATATGTCCGCCTTGGCAGCAATGACGGCAGAAAAGTTATCAATCGGAAGATCATCACTCAGACGAGTCAAATCCTCTGCCATGGCGTACAAGCGCTGGCCTTCATAGAGGATGGTCACATGGTCGCCGTCATATCCGTCGACTGTGATCGGTGTATAAGGAGTCAAGATAGCTCCTGTGACGGCTCCATAATAAGGCGTTGCCATAGCAGGTGTTTCTTCATCCACATATGAGATGTAGGGTTCCACGCTGCCACGAGCATATTCCATCTGCACGAAGTCCGCGATATAGACATATCCTTCCTGTCCTTCATAGACAATATAGGCATATTCATCCGTGACAAAGGTAATCTGAAAACGCTCATCAGTGGGCAAAAGAGCAACCAGCGAAGCGTTTTTCAATGGAGATTGGCGCATATATACAGGTGCTCCGAAAAAACCCTCGACAGTAACAGCATCGGGGCCGTGCGGATCCGTATATTTCACGGTTACATAGTCTTTGTAGTAGATGTATCCCGGAGCGCCTTTGTAAGTGGTGTAAGCATATTTGTCATCCAATGGTTCCAGACGCAGCATTGTACGTTCGGGAACATTGGCTACTGTAGGCGTGCCGGGTGCCGGCTCTGAGCGCAACCAGCGTGCGTCACGAAAATAGGCATATATAACTTCGCTGCCATTCTCTTCTGCATGTACAACAAAAGGCAGAAGCAGCAGCAGGAACAGCAGAAGCAGCACGGTACGTCTGAACATAAGGGCCTCCGAAACAAAAATTCCTAATTATTATAGCGGAAAGCCGTATGCCGTGCAATAAAGAATATGTTTGTTTTGCGGTTTTTAGGGCAAATTGACATTGTCCATCCAGCCCTTTTCAACACGGAAGAGGGCTATACCATTCACAGCAACAGCATCGTGCAGAGCGTCAAGAGGCCATAGCGTTACGGTGCGCGCCTTACTGTCATTTCGTGTGATTTCTACTGTTAGCAGCGGTTCGACATTAGGCAGCGAATAATCTGAAGGAAGACGGTCTTCCATGCGCAGTGCGCAGAGGCGCACGTAGGCGGCGGCAAAAGCTTCACTGTCTATATCTTGCCCGTTGCAACTGACATTTACATTATAGATCACATTGCCGTTTTCATCGCGTTCCAGTTCATTGTTGGGCAGGACGTGCTCGCTAAAAGAAAGGTTGTATGTCTGTGCCTGTCCATTCTGTGACCAGGTCAACCTATTGATTTCGCCAATATCTGAGTTGAAAGGTGCGGCCAGCAACAAGCTACTCCAGCTTTGCGTACGCAGAAATCCTGCAGAGAAAGAAGTTGCCTTATTTACCTCACCGCGGTAGAGACAGTAAAATACGATCTCACTTTCTTCATGACCGATGGAGAGGTTCAGCTGATAAGCCGGAAGGAGAGTTCTGCCCGTCACCTGACTGTCTGCATCATAGCCTGTTACTGTGCTTTCGGCAATGTCCAGGGTCAGCATGCGTTCGGCCGGATCCAGGCCCATAGAAGCCAGATTACATTCCTCAGCGCGTCCAACATATTGAGCAAAGCGTACGCCTTCCAGTTTGCTCAGCAGCGAATCAACAGCGCTGCCTGCCAACGGATAGATAACAGGTTCTGTCAGATACCAGCCATCACTGCTGCGTTCCAGCACAAATGGATCGTGTCCTGAAAATGCAATGCGGTCGATAAGATCGCCTTTCAGAGCGGGTTCACTGACTGTGTGGAGTGCCATGCGTGTGTTGGCATATGCTTCAAATACATCGGAAGAAATGGTGAATATGCGATCGTCGCCTTCCAGCATAAAGAAATATCCGGGCGTTTCCTCGGGTATCGGATCCCCCAGACGGAAGGCCAGATGACTGCTGTCTGAATAACCTGCATCCACTCGCAGGCACCCGTCCTGAAGCCCGAAATCGTCAGCATGCCAGTCCGGGTGTTCGGTAAGCCTGCCGATTGTATCGTCTGTAATGATTACTGCAGCATTATTGATCATGGCGTCCAGCATTGTTTGGCGAAAAATGAAGTCAGGCATACCTTTCATCTGCCAGATGCCTTCGGTATCACGTTGCAGAGTATAAGGCTCATCATACGGACCGCTGACAGTAATGGATATTACGTCTTCCGATGGACGATTGCTTAAAGTCACGTTTTGCGAAGGCACAACCTCGGGCAGAGATACTGGAGTGCGGTGAAGCAATAGCCAGCCGCCGCAAACCAGTACGGCCAGCAGCGGAAGTAGCAGCCACAGCATACGCTTTTTTTTCTTTTCCGCACTTATAGTGCGGCGGCGTACGGGACTCACAGATATTTGCGTGGCTGAAGGACAGCCACGGCCAGTACAGCCACAAGCAGTGGCGGTACAGTCAGCAGAAGTACAGGAATTAAACTGCCTCTATCGTTAAAGGCCGGACGGACCGCGTCACGCGGTAGTATAGACAGATCCAGATTGTCACTGCCCCGCAATACCTGCATTACTTGCAGCAACAGCTCATTGCTGTAGGACAGACTGTATACCTGTTCGCTTGTGAAAGCAGATGAATTACCAATAAAGAACGCACGTGAACGAGTCCCATCATCAAAACCACGGTCACAAAGAACAGCCAGCACAAAAGGTCCGGTTTGATCATCTGGCTGCTGATTCAAATCGACACTGTCTTTTTCAGGTACGCGGCGATAGGCACCTTCACCACTTTCGAGAACTATCTGACGGAGGAGGCTTACGCTGCCATTGTCTATCAGTGAAAGTGCACGGGCAGGTGCAAGAATGATAAAATTGGCCTCTGCTGCAATCAATGGCTGCGTAGCGTCTGTATTATGCATGATCGGAGTAAGTTCAACCGGGTTGGAATAATAAGAAGAACGGTCATTCGAGTCTGCAACGATTGCACCTGGAAGCGGCTCAACACCATACAGGCGATATAATGCATACAGATTAGGCAATTGATCCGGATCAGTCAGATCTACTGTTACGAATAGACTTCCGCCTTTCTGTACGAACATGAGCATCTGGTCCAGTTCGGTATCGCTTATGTCTGATGTAGGAGAGAGAATCAGCAAAGGTGCTTTTTCATCCAGTGCATCACCATGGCGCAAATCTATGCGCGTGCATTCATAATTAGCATTGGCGAGATGGCTTTCCAAAGTGGCGGTCTCTTCGCGTGTTAGTTCACCATGGCCGGATAACAACTGTACTTGTGGCAGTTCATCTGATGTTACTGCTAAGATAGCGCTGGTCAGACTTTTCTCGTAAGTCAAGCCTGTGAACTCATATTGTCCACTTTCGGGATTATAACCGAAAGCAACATAATCAGCCCAGGTCAGCACTCGTGTCCTGCTGGTCTCCTCGCATCGAATAACCAGGCAGTCGGTTGTGACAGCAGAGTCGCCCAAATCGTCTGATACCCACTGCAGAAGCAGAGGATTACGCGAAAGGTTTTCGCGTGACCAGCTGAAATGCGTTGAAGAAGCCTGATAGCGGTCCAGTAAAGCGCTCAGGTCAGTTAGCTCGTTGCCTTCTGAAAATACCGCATAAGCATGCACATCACGAGTGAGCCGTGAAAGCACATTGCGAGTGGCTTCGCTTTGTGTGGTCACACTGTTGAAGCTCAGATCAACACGCAGGGCATAACGGCTTTCCAACATGTCTGCTGCACCGACTGCGGCGATGTATATAACAGCTGCCAGCAGGCACAGAAGCAGGCTTGCGGCACTGCGCCGCATATGGTTTAGCTTTTTCATGCTTCCCTCCAGCGACGCGAATCAAGCGTGCGTACAGTCAGAAACAGCATCAATACGGAAACACCAATGAAATATAGGGCGTTTGCAGCACTCAGCTGACCGGATCGGAACGGTACACACCGCTGATACGGACTGATAAACTCGAGTATGCGTTGCAGTATTTCAGAACTAACAGCGCTACTGAGCACATCGACCAGCCACAGAAGCAGGTTTATGCCGAAAGCCCATACGGCAGCAGTTACAGGCGTGCGGGAACGAGCTGAAACATACAGATCAATGGCGACAAAAGCAGAGCCCTGTAGGGAAAAACCCAAATATCCACACAGCGCTTCACTTGGATACAGACGGCCGTAAATAGCAATCAGGCCTGCATAGATTAGCGACAGAAACACTGTCAAACCGAGCACAGTAATGGTAGCCAGATATTTGCCTAAAGCGACACCCCATAGCGAAACAGGTGAGGAAAAAAGCAGTTGATCAGTATGAGCACGGCGTTCACCGGCATATACGTGCATGGTCAGTACTGGCGTCAGCAGCATCCAAAGATAACCCGCATTCCACAAAAAGCCATTGAGATCACTGCTGTGTGCGGCCAGATTGCCCACGGCAAAAAAGACGCTTCCTAAAAGCAGAAAAACGCCTGTGAACACGTAGGCGTGCGGTGTGCAGAAAAAGGACTGCAGTTCCCGCTTGTAAATAGCACGCATTACGGTCAGCCCTCCGAAGTGATTTTGAGAAAGACCTCTTCCAGCGAGCTTTCTACTGGCTGCAGCCGCAGCAAAGGCATATTCAACCCGCTCAGAAGGGTAAACAGGGTACGCTGGGGACATTCTCCTTGCGTACATTCCAGAAGTACAGATAAGACACCGCTTTCATCCGGAAGCCGTGTCACACGCCGGACACCTGCCAGACTGCGCAGCGCAGGAAGCAATACTTTGGCATCCCCCTGGATATCTGCACGGAGCCTGAGAGCACTACCACTCTGCAGCTGCTTCAAATTACTGTCCAGTACGATTTGTCCATGATGCAGGATGATGACCCGGTCACAAAGCGCCTGGACTTCACTGAGAATGTGAGAGCTGAAAAGTACCGTACGCCCATTTGCCTGCTCACGCAGTGTTTCACGAAACTCGGCTGTCTGCCGCGGATCAAGTCCGCTTGTGGGCTCGTCGAGAATCAAGACCTCGGGGTCGCCACACAGTGCTTGGGCCAGGCCTACTCGCTGGCGATAGCCTTTGCTGAGATTACCGATTCTTCGCCCGAGCATTTGTTTCAGACCGGTACGCGTGGCGATTTCCTCCACATGAGCAGGAATATCTGCAGGCAGGACTAGCTTCAGTTCACATGCGAAACGTAGGTAAGCGCGAACAGTCATTTCATCATATAGTGGTGGAACTTCGGGCAAATAGCCGACCAGACGCCGCGCCTGGCGTGGCTCTTGGATCAGATCATGCCCCCCGATGGTGACGCTTCCGGCAGATGGGGCCAGACAGCCTGTGATGATGTTGAGAGCAGTGGTCTTGCCTGCCCCGTTTTGACCCAACAGTCCAAGAACCTCACCCTGCCGCGCAGTAAAACTGACATCGCTGAGTGCGACAGTGTTGCCATAACGCTTGGTAATGCTTGTCAGGGTGATCACAGGTGTCTCCTCCTTCGATAAGATTCCATGATATTATAGCACGGACTATATGGAGCGTTGGTGAACAAATTGTAAAGGAATATGCTGAAAGTGTGCTGCCTTTACGGAAAAGATGAAATATGGTATACTGACGTCGCGTTCCGATTCCACGACCCCTAAGGAGGAGACAATGTATCATTATTCGCAACAGATGCGACAGAATACAGGAAATTTGCGGGCACGCGTACGGCTTCTCGCTGTATTACTGGTGCTCGTAATTGTTGCATGCATCGCCTTTGGCGTGATGTATGGACGCGCTGCATCCTTCCAAACAACGACCCGCACGCAGTTGGTGTCTCGAATCCGCAGCTGCTGTGCTGATACACGCAGCCTGGCGCAGAAACTGTCAAGTTCGGTTCAATCTAATACAGCTTCCAGTCTTGCCGGGATCCGTTCTGGCATTTATGCTATGGATCAGTTAAACAATGTTGCAGTACAGCTTTACGGTGAAACAGGACGCATTGTACCAGATGTTGCGCTCCGGGGCCTTTATGAAGATATTGATTCTTATTTCAGTATTTTACAGACCAATACGGTCTCAGTACTGGAAATCCGCGAATTGCTGTACACCCATTTGACAGCACTCCAGGGAATTCTGGAAGAGATCAAATAGAAGATAAACAGTCTTGATAAAAGCATTGTGCTCCCAATCACTAAATGGACGATTGGGAGCACTTTTTTGCAAGTTCGAGAGATTTCTTTATTTTGCAGCAGTTGCACTTTCCTGAAGCGGAACTCCTGAAAACAGTCCCGTTGCAAACAGGCAGCATAAAGCACAAAGGGCTAGCGCAAGCGGAAGAGAAGCGTCAGCGGCGCGACCCAGTCCAAGATCAAGCAGGACAATGAGACTGTCACCAATCATAGCATTAAGGCTGAGTGCAGTCGCGCGGTCAGAGGTGGTGATAAGGGTGTTCTCAAGTGCGCCTGCCAGCGGCATGAACAGTGCGCAGAGCCCGGAAAGCAGCACGATCAGCACAACGGAAAGTATTGCTATATCCGTAAGAGCTAAAAGTCCAGCACATATTACGGCACTCAGCAGGAGCCACAGCCCTGAGCGCCGGGGCAGATGTGCTGACAGTGGACCGAATAAGCCAGCAGCGGAAACAATGATAAAAGCAGCGCCTATCATTTGCTCATTCATACCGCAACGCAGGTATTGCAACTGGCTGAAATATATGGTGATGCAGTGGACAGATTCAGAAAACAGAGCTGTGCATACTGCAAGCTTCAGTATGCCGGGGGTGCTGAAATGTGCTTTTGCCAGGGCTCGAAAACGCCGCGTCTCACGCTGTTCTTCTGACTTGACTTCTGACAGGAAGAAGGTTAGTAACGCAGCCAAAGCATAAGTGATCACAGTCCAGAATGCTGCAGCACGGTAATGACCGCTGAGAAATACAGTATACAGCAAGCCCGCCGACAGAACACCAGCCTCACCTGCGGCCCGATACCAACCGCCATTGCGCTGAGCTTGTTCTTTCGGCGCAGACATGAATAGCATTGCTGCATCTACGCCGGATAGGCCGCTGATGACCACCGCCAAAAGCAGACGTTCGAGAAGAAACGCGGAAAAGCTTTCTGCCTGCCAGAAGATCAGTTTGGTAAGCAGAAAGAGCAGATTGCAGACAACCATGGTGTGCCGGTAGCCAATCCGCTCTGCGATCCGGCCCCATGGCACCTCCAGCGCTAGTGCCATCGCTACACTGATGCCTTCGATGGCTGTGATTTCAAAAATACTCAGTCCGGCTGCCTGACGGTAGAGGGTAGCGACAGCGGCATAAAAGACCATACCCTGCAGGAATGTAATCAGACAGAGCAGAACGATGTTGCGTTTGTGCATACAAATAACACCCTTTCCGATGCGGATACAGCAGACAGTAATATGATGCTGTTTTTACATCAGGTGGGCGTACACACAGCACAAGCGCTTCCTTTCTTTTTTGACCAGTATAACGTGGGTAGTGAAAGAAGTCAATATATATACAGCCGCTGCTTTTCCAGGCTTGCCAAACGTGGTATGATTATACAAAAGATGTATTTGCACATCTACTGACATGCTAAAAAGGAGGGAAACCGAGTGGCGGAAACATTGACGGTTTTAAAATCACGTCGCAGCTGCCGTGCATATCTGCCCGGACTGATTGAAGAAGAAAAGCTGAATGCAATTATCGAGGCTGGGACATATGCTGCAACAGGTATGGGCAGACAGTCACCCATCATCATTGCGGTTACCGACCGTGAAATGCGCGACAGGCTGTCTGTTATGAACGCGGCCGTAATGGGCAGGGATGGAGACCCTTTTTATGGCGCTCCTGAACTACTTGTTGTTCTGGCTGACCGTAGTGTCCCAACCTATCTGTATGACGGAAGTCTGGTCATGGGAAACTTGATGAATGCTGCTGCTGACCTGGGTGTAGCCAGCTGCTGGATTCATCGCGCAAAAGAGATGTTCAGCAGTGAGGAAGGGAAAGCAATCCTGAAAGGATTGGGAATCGAAGGTGATTATGAGGGAATTGGAAACCTGATACTGGGATATGCCGCTGCTCCTGATGCACCGGCTAAGCCCAGAAAAGCCAATTATGTATATCGGATAGGCTGATGCCTGACCTAAAAGAAAATCGTCCGTTTCCAGTGTGCTTTGGAAACGGACGGATTTGTTTTGGAGGACGACAGGCATTGGAGCAAGACTAGCCAGAATGCTGGCCGATGTATCAGCTTTCCGGAAGCGAAACAGTAAAACAGCTTCCGTGCCCAGGAGTACTTTCTACGGAGATCTCACCACCGGATAGAGAGACAATACGCTGTGTCAGAGCCAGACCCAAGCCGTTGCCTTCACTGCGATGCGAGCCATCAGCCTGATAAAAGCGGTCAAAAATATGGGATATTTCTTCTTCGGTCATTCCTGCGCCACTGTCAGCCACTTTGATCAGTGCGCAGTTATTTTCCTCTGTGAGGGATAGGCGGAGGAGGCCGCCCTTTTCATTGAACTTAATCGCGTTGTCAATGAGATTTGTCCATACATGAAGCATCAACGATTCGTTGCCGGTATAGGTGACAGGAGCTAGGTCCAGATCCAGTTCCAGCTCCTTCTCTGTCCATTTGCGTTCCAACAGCAGTAAGGCATGTCGCAGTTGTTCATCCAGCCGATAAGGAGTTTTTTCGGTAGGAATCGTCTGGTTTTCCACTTTTGACAGCAGTAAGATGTTATTGACGAGGTCACCCAGGCGTCTTGTACTGTACAGGATCTTTTCGGCATATTCCTTCTGGTGTGCTGGATCTGCGTCCTGCATGAGCATGGCATAGCCTTCAATAGCGGTGATAGGCGTTCTGAACTCGTGTGATACATTGGAGACGAAGTTGCTTTGCAGAGTTTCAGTTGCACTCAGAGCTGAGACCATGGTGTTAAAGTTACGGTAGCTCTGACGCATTTCACCGAAGTGTCCGGCATCGCCCAGACGCACGGTGAAATCGCCTTCTGCTACCTGCTGCATGGCGCGGCTGAGACGCAGTACAGGGGAGATCAGCAAGCTGCTCAACGTGGCACTGAGTGCCAGGCCAAGGGCAATAGAGAGCAGGATCATCCAAACGATACTTGGGACAACAACGCGGGATTTGATTAACCATTCAATGAGCAGGGTCAGCAGGGATGCCAGGCCTACAGACAAAGAGATCAGCACAAAAATCCACAGGATAAAATACAGCCGCAGGTTATCGCTGCGGATTTCTGTATCAGGCGTTTTTACTTTCATGGTTTTTTCACCACCTTATAACCCAGTCCACGCATGGTAACAATATCAAAGTCAGGATTATCGCGGAAACGATCGCGCAGACGGCCTATGTGTACATCCACGGTGTGAGGATCGGTCTCGCTGTCAAGACCCCAGATATCATCCATGATCTGCTGGCGCGTAAAGATACGGCCGGGGGCTGCGGCCAGCTTGTACAGCAGCAGGAATTCTTTCTGCGGGAGTACGGTGTCTGTGCCATTCTGTGAAACAGTTAGGGTATCATAAGTCAGGACAGCTCCGCCCAGCGTTTCCCGACGTTCGGAGATCATCTGCGCACGGCGCAGCAGCGCACCTACACGAAGTACCATCTCATTGACATTGACAGGCTTGACCATGTAATCATCCGTACCTGACAGAAAACCGCGGCGCATGTCGTCAAATGCGTCCTTTGCAGTGATCATCAAGACAGGAATACTAATGCCTGCCTCACGTAGCGAGCGGACCAGCTCATATCCATCCATAACCGGCATCATGATGTCTGATACGATAAGGTCAATAAATTGTGCGTCCAGTACATCAAGGGCTTCCTGACCGTTATCGGCTTCGAAGGTCTCGTAGCCGTTTTTCTCCAGCACACGGCGGAACAACTGACGCAGTTCATTATCATCTTCGACGATCAGAATGCGGAACATGGCTTCACGCCCTTTCTCAGCAGGTGATGCGCTATTATACCATGGAATTCATCAAATGCACATCAACATAGTTACAGACTGTGCTATAATATACCGTACCATCTAATTCAGGAGGGGTTTTGTGACTGACCTTTTTGATTATATTGAATGGCGTGGGGATCTACCACTTACTGCTGTACCGCTGTGTGATGTGGATGCACTGTTGTTTGCGCGCCTTTCCTATATGCCTTTTGAGGGTGTTGTTCCAACCGGCTTTGATCACGAGAAGCCGCTGCCGGATGCAGCACGCCAACTGCTCGCAAAAGCACAGTCTTCGTTCGTCAATTTCCGCACGTTGGAAGACAAGAGGCTTCTTGAAAAGCTGCTTGACGCGCCAAGGTATCAAGGACTGGCGCTTTGCGGCTACGAGACAGAATATGACAAGGAAAATGAAGAGCAGTTTGCGGCATTAACGATCCGCCTGCCGCTGGGATTGTGCGTGGCTTTCCGCGGCACCGATGGCACGTTGGTGGGATGGAAAGAGGACTTTAATATGTCCTTTGCAGACGCAGTACCTGCTCAGCTGCATGCTGTAGAATATTTGAACCGTGCTGCAGCATTACCCGGCGTATTGCGCTTATGCGGTCACAGTAAGGGAGGTAATCTGGCAGTATATGCAGCCGCGTTCTGTGAGCCTGACGTACAGGAGCGCATTGCTGCCGTACGCAGCTTCGATGGCCCAGGCTTCCAACAGGCAGTGACAGAACGCGAGGCATTTCATCGCGTAATCGACCGGGTGCGCACATATGTGCCACGGGCGTCTGTGATCGGTCTTTTGCTGGAACATGAAGAGGATTATACCGTAGTGGAGAGCCGCGGTACAGGCATTGCTCAGCATAATGTATACCTGTGGGAAATTCGTCGTGGTGGCTTTCACGAACTGGAAAATGTATCCGGCGGGAGTCAGCTGATCGACCAAACACTGCGCGAATGGCTGGCAGGCATGACATTAGAACAGCGTGAGCGGGTATTCAACGGACTTTTTGCGGCCTTGCAGGCAAGCGAAGCCGAAACGTTTCGCGAGGTACGGGATCACGGAAAATGGCAGCGCTCAAAGCAATACTGGCCCAGGACGATGATACAAAGAAAGAGACGATGTCTTCCCTGCGGATTCTTTATCAGTCATTGAAAAAGGCATTGCCGGAAGACCCTCTGAAAGAGCTTGAGGACCGACTGACAACACTGATTCGTGTAGGAAAGAAGCCGGATAGCAGCGAACTGGAAAACCAGGACAAAAAATAATACGAACGGCGCATTCCATATACGGAATGCGCCGATGTATTACATGGGAAACGGTTGGGTTTAGGCATTGCGCAGGCGTACGGCAATGCGTTCAAGGACAGGAATTATTTCGTCAAGCTTTACCAGCTCCATACTTCCGTAAGCCATGTCCAACACACGTTCCCACATGAAACGGGCAGCTTCAACGACTGCTGTAACATCGTGCGCGACACTTCTGCCTTGCTGTGAACAGGTGATTATGGTTTCACACAACTCATCGTAAAACGCGGTAAATGCCTCAAAAACAACGTCGTCAAGGCGTGGGCGTGCAATGTGAGCGGCGCCGGTCTCATTAAGAATCATCAGCAGATTCTGCAGTTCAGGCTTGAACAATGCCCGTTGGCGTTGGCGTAGAGCACCGTCGAGCATGAGGGCTTCACCACGTCTGCGCAAACGCAGAATGAGTTCCAGCCATTCCTCTTCTTCCGGGCGAAAGGGCTGAGCATAATAGAGCAGAGTGTTCAGCTTTTCACGCGTGCTGGTAACACGTGTCTGTTGGTAGACAGCAAAACTGCGGGAGGCTTTGTCCTCGCAGATAGCTTGGAGCACAGCCAGCTTGCTGTCAAAGTAATGATAGAAGCTGCCTTTACTGCAGCCAAGTGCTGCAAGAATGTCCTCTACCGTGGTTTCGGCATAACCGTTTCGGCAGAAAAGCCTGTCGGCGGCATCAATAATGGCCTGCCTGCGTACCTCGCCCTTGCGCATGGGAATGCCTCCTTCATCAGTCGCTGTAGTAGCGGATCAGCTCGGAATACGCCTTATAATTCGATGTGCGCAGAAGTTCACGACGCACAATGTTGCCATACTGATAAAACACGCGGTAGGTCTCATATACATACCCTTCACGTCCCTGACGCACGGTTTCCCAAGTGCCGGACGGATGCTCGGCATCTGCTTGCGCATACTCGGGCGGCGCAGAAGTGGGAAGGGGAGTGGTACGGACCAACTGTGTTTCCATACCGATGGTGATGCCGTCAGCAAGTGCAACGCCGTAGAATTCAACCGTGCACTTGCAGGCCTGGCGGAAATTGCTGCCGGTGATATAGGCTACAATAAAGATTGGATAATCAGAGGTATTTTTAAATTTGAAGTCAAGACTCTGGTTTAGATGGTGGAAATTCTGCCAGTCTACTGTAGCGTCGCGGCCAGGTTCCACATAGGCACTTGGCCAGGCATGTGCACTGGAAGCGACGATTTGCATATTGGCCATTACTGCAGCATTGAACATCGTGCTGCTGACTTGGCATACGCCACCGCCGGTTTCTTCGATGCTTTGTCCCTGAGCAATAGCGCCAGCCGGCAGGTATCCCTTGTCCACGGTGCGGCGTCCTACTGTTTCATTAAAGGAGCATGTTTTGCCGCTTTCAACGACTGTACCTGTTACGGCAGCACATGCAAGCTCGATGTTCTTGTTGCGGTTATAGCCGGCCAGTGTAGTGGTGGTATAGCTGGAGATGCGGCCGAAGCTCTGCTGAAGCATGGCGCGGGTAACATTGGGCTGCAGTACGTCACTTTGAAGGACCACAGAACGGCCATCCTTGTACCAGTTGCCATCCATGGCCTGTATGATTGCATTATAAATCGTGTCACTCTTAAGGCCGCGGCCTACCTGTTCATTGGTGAATTGGAATGAACGACTGCTAAAGTCAAAACTGGCTACGACAGCGTCTTGTGCAGGAGTACTGATAAGGCCAGCCAGGGTATCAGCCAATGACCGGACCGTGCCTTTGTCATAGGTAACGCTTGTAGTGAGAAAGGCACCGTTTTCACTGTAATAGCTGACTGTACGACTGCGGTATTCAAAAGGTGTCAATCCGCTTTGCTGTGCTGAAAGCGAACCCTGACGACCAATTGAATACGCTTCTTCCAATACAGCATCCAGGTCACGCTGCAATGGAAGTTCAGCCTGAGTGATCCGCCATGTTTTGCCGTCAATGGTCACATTCAGTGCGTACTGCTGGTCTTCTCTGATAGTGGTCTGCTGGAGGATACGCTTTGCTTCATCCATGGTCAGGCCGCCAATATGTACACCATCAATGTGAACACCGTTCATGAAGGTGTTGGTATTTAGCTGGTTCACGCGTGTACGGAATGCGGGATAATGCGCATTGTAATAGGAGGTGACGGAAAAGATTCCGATTACCAGCACGGCAGCACAGACTGCTAGGATCAGCAACCACAACCATGGCCGATGGCGTCTGCGCTGAATGGGCTCATCGTCATATGACGAGTCATAGGATACTGTGCTCTGCTGAAAGTAAGGAGTACGCTGCGGCTGCTGTTGATAGGGGGGAACATACTGCTGCTGTGGCGGTATTTGTGGTCCGCCGTTCTGCGTTCCGGTAGGCGGATATTGCCCGTAATCTGGATACTGCGCACGCGGAGCATCATCCGGATACTGCGGACGATAAGTCTGCTGCTGTGAGCGGCGGTGCCGCGGCTGTGTGGGCTGCATATGTCCCCTCCTTTCCCTTGAAAAAGTAAACTTTGGTATGCTTTTATTATATCCATCTGCCTCGTGCTGTCAAGGACAGGAGGCTGGTCTAAACGGTCAGGAATTGTAAAAACTCAAGTAATTACAATGACTTTTCTGCTTGACTGACACTGGGTGATGTGGCATGATAATCGTTGGTGCATGCGCGTTTCCGGCATAAATGCCTGAGCGTTTTTGGTGAAAAAAGGAAAGGCATTTGAATGCTCATGAAAGACAATATCGCAAACGAAATCGCAATATATGTGAAGCATACTTGACTACGGAACAGATAATCTAACACTGTGCAGAAAGGATGCCGGGCAATGGCCGAAACAAAATTTGTGTTGAAATTGCACCAGATATGATCAGCTGTCGAGTTGCGGGACCGATGGTATAAAACACAAAACAGAGACATTCTTTTCCTGATAAGACATAATACGAAAAAAGAATGCCAGGGCAGGTCCTGACTGCGGCTTAATAGCGAAATGTGTAAAACAGGGAGCTATCCTTGTAGATGGTAAAAAAGCCAGGGAAAACCTGATGGAGGAATAAAATGAAAATCGAGACAAAACGGCTGGTAATTACTGAGCTTACAATCGAAATGGCACAAGACATTCATGAGAACTCGCTTGACAGTGATACTGCAAGATTTGTCCCGGATGAAGTATTCGAAACCCTGGAGGCAGCTCAGGAGGCTGTTACTTTTCTAATATCCAGATACAGCGATCCGAAAGGTCCCTTGGTATATGCAGTAATCAGAAAGACAGATAACCACTGCATTGGTTATGTGCAGATGGTACAGTTAGAAGATGAAACCTGGGAAATCGGTTACCAGATCGGTGAACGGTTCCGCGGTAACGGATTTGCTGCAGAAGCAGTCTGTGCTTTTCTTCCGATCATGGCTGAACGTCTTGGAATCAGGGAAATCCGTGGAATTTGCTTACGCGAGAATGCAGCTTCGCGGCGTGTGCTGGAAAAATGCGGATTTGAGATTAAGTATGTTGGCTTGGGACAGTATCAAGGGAACCAGCGGGAAATCGTTCAAAGCATTTGGAGAGCCTGATAAGGCAAAGGCAACGTGAATTAATGGGGGAAATAGGGGGAAGCCGCATTGGCTTCCCCCTAATTGAGTTAATATTTCAACTGGCGTGGAGCGGAATCACAGGATGATCTTCGGCTCCTTTTCGTTTTGACGGTAGATAGCGAATTTTCGGCCTATGCACTGTACGGGCTGCGCACCCAGACGCTCACACAGCAGGGTGCATGCCTCGCGGGCGGAGAGAGGTGCAGTATCATTGAGGGAGCATTTGATCAACTCGCGTGCCTCCAGTGCATCATACGCTTCCTTTACGGTAGCGTCGGTCACACCCTCTTTGCCGATGTACAGCACAGGCTGTAGAGTGTTGCATAAACTGCGCAGCGATGCACGCTGCTTTCCGGTCAATTCCATTCGAATCTCCTTAGAAATTTACGACTTTGCTGAAATCTTCTGCCTTGAGGGATGCGCCGCCGATCAGGCCGCCATCGATTTCGGGCTGGGCCATCAGACCGCTGGCGTTCTTGGGATTCATGCTGCCGCCGTACTGGATGCGTACACGGTCGGCAACACGCTTGCCATATTTGCGGGCGATAGCGGCGCGGATAACTCCGATGGTCTCGTTCGCCTGCTCATCAGTGGCAGTCAGGCCAGTGCCGATAGCCCATACGGGTTCATAGGCGATAACGACCTTCTTAACCTCGTCAGGAGTCATGCCGGTCAGGGCGGTCAGAGTCTGGTAGGCTACCAGATCATCGGTGTAACCGTTTTCGCGCTGCTCCTTACGCTCGCCTACACAAATGATAGGGGTGATGCCAGCACGGATGGCGGCTACGGCGCGCTTGTTGACGGTCTCATCGGTCTCACCGAAGTACTGACGGCGTTCACTGTGGCCAATGATGGCATAATCTACGCCACAAGCCTTGAGCATATCGGCAGAAAGTTCGCCGGTATAGGCGCCCTTGGGCTCCCAGTGCATATTCTGAACGCCGACCTTGATCTTGCTGCCGCGCACAGCCTGCTTGGCTGCATGCACGCACAGGGCAGGCACGCACACCACGACGGTGCACTTGGCTTCCTTCACCAGGGGCTTAAGGGCCTGGATCAGTTCGGTTGCTTCGGCGGGGGTCTTGTTCATTTTCCAGTTACCGGCAATCACAGCCGCTCTTTTCGCTTTATTCATGACTAACCTCACTTAAATTATTAGTTTTAATTATTAATTGCGCTTCCCACATCGCAAAACGTGACCGTTTTGCTCCGTGGGGTG
>JAEEGF011582730.1_pt1 | contig 31893 bp, 20 predicted proteins | sample 9134171 | NCBI WGS metagenome assembly JAEEGF01 (sample SAMN16246542, study PRJNA631951) | gut metagenome | biome: gut microbiome; feature: rumen; material: AP-attached | host: Bos | place: Iran: Karaj | collected 2018-10 | reverse complement strand
CGTCACCGATTTCAATGATTGATACATCGAATGTACCACCACCAAGGTCGTATACCATAATCTTCTGCTCATGCTCGTTATCAAGACCATAAGCAAGGGATGCTGCTGTAGGCTCGTTGATGATACGCTTTACATCAAGACCTGCAATCTTACCTGCATCCTTGGTCGCCTGACGCTGTGCATCGTTGAAGTAAGCAGGAACAGTAATAACTGCTTCAGTTACTTTCTCGCCTAAGTATCCTTCTGCATCAGCTTTCATCTTCTGTAAGATCATAGCCGATATCTCCTGTGGAGAATACTTCTTACCGTCAATATCCTTCTTGTAATCTGTACCCATCTCTCTCTTGATGGATGAAATTGTGTGGTCAGCATTTGTTACTGCCTGACGCTTAGCAGGTTCACCTACAAGTCTCTCACCTGTCTTGGTAAAAGCTACTATTGAAGGTGTTGTTCTTAATCCTTCTGTATTGGCGATAACTGTTGGCTTACCACCTTCCATAACTGCTACGCAGCTGTTAGTCGTACCTAAATCAATACCTATGATTTTTCCCATTGTCGTTTCCTCCTTATATAAAACAAAAACGTTTAATTAGCTACTTTAACCATGCTGTGTCTTACAACCTGGTCATGATATATATAACCTTTTTGGAATTCCTCAACTATTGAGTTCTCCGGAAGGGTATCATCATCTACATGCATTACTGCATTGTGAAGGTTCGGATCGAATTCCTTGCCGACAGCTTCAATCGGCTTAACACCGATCTCATCAAATGCTGTCATCATCTGCTTATAGATCATATTCATTCCTTCTACGAATGAATCGTTCTTCTTATCTTCAGGTACCTGGGCAAGTCCTCGCTCGAAGTTATCTACAACCGGTAATATTTTCTCTACCATTGTCTTAACTCCGACTTCGAACATCTGAGATTTCTCTTTCTCTGTACGCTTTCTGAAGTTCTCGAATTCGGCCATCTGACGGGTTACGCGATCTTTAAGATCAGCTATCTCTTCGTCTTTCTTGTCCTTCTTTTCTTTTTCTTCTTTTTTCTTTTCTTTCTTCTCTTTACGAGATTCTTTCTTTGAAGATTCGTCAGTGTTTTCTGCTTCTACCTCGAAGTTTTCTTCTTCTTTTACTTCGTTATCAGCATCAACCTTGATTTCATCTTCGCCTGCATTAACCTCTACGTTAATGTCTTTTTCCTTATCAGGCATTTAAGTTCTTCCCTTCTATTTCTTCTTTTTATCACCGCTAAAAGTGCTGTCTAACTGACTCTTAATTGTCTTAAGCGAATCAAGAACCGACTTATAATCCATTCTCTTTGGTCCTACGATTCCGATGTGTCCGCTCATTCCGTTACCCAAATCATATGTTGCGGTAACTACCGAGCAATCCTGCATCGACTGAACCTGTGATTCATCTCCGATATATACCTTAATACCGTCATCGCTTAAATCTTCCTTGGCTTCTTCGAGGAATTCTTTCAATTCCTGCTTATCTTCAAAAGCCATCAATAATCTCTCTGCGCTTTCAGGTGCTGCAAGTTCAGGATACTTAATAAGATTGGTGGCACCGGATGTATATACTTCCAAGTCATCATCTTCATTAAAGGCATCCGCCACGGCATCAAGAACATCACTTACAATCTGCTGATATCCTTCGGACTGTTCCTTCATCTTGGCAATTACACCTAAGTTAATCTGTTCTCTCGATAACCCGTTAAGTGTTGTATTAAGGAGAAGATTAAGCTTAAGTATTGTCTCCTGCGTAAGGTCTTCGTTAAGTTCAATAACCTTGTTCTTAACAATATTGCCGTCCATAACTATAAGCGCTACGAGCTTTTTCTCATCAAAGGCAGATAACTGAATGAACTTAACTCTGTTACCGCTTGTTGAAGGAGAAGTAATCATTGTTGCATAATTCGTATTAACTGCCAGGGTCTTAACAACCTGCTTTAATACTTTCTCCATCTTCTCGGTCTTCTCGATAACAAATGCCTGCATCTCATTGCATTTCTTATCGGATTCGTTCATTATCTCGTTAACATAGAACCTGTAGCCCATATCGGAGGGAATTCTTCCGGCAGAGGTATGCGGGGACATTATATATCCCATCTCCTCAAGATCAGACATCTCATTTCTGATAGTTGCAGAAGAAAGATTATCTTCAAGTAACTTAGAAAGAGTTCTCGATCCCACAGGTTCGCCGGTCTCAAGGTAGCTCTGGATAAGAAGCATCAATATCTTATGCTTTCTTTCATCAAGCACCGGCATATCTTCAACTCTAACCATATCCAAACCTCCTTTTTGACTGCCTTTGGTTTCCTTGTTAGCACTCTTAAACTACGAGTGCTAACACCATGATTAAATGTACCACCTTTATGGTATAAAGTCAACACTTTTACCATAAAATTTATTGGAAAAATAATAAAAAACGGGAACCGTTTTCACGGTTCCCATCAAACTTATTTTTATATTTTATACTGTAGCCTCTTTGACTTCTTCTTCAGCATTTCCCTTGGCTAAATCTTTCTTACGGCGTTTTGAATCAAGCATAATAAGAAGCACCATACCTGCGATTCCTGCTGCACTGGTTGCAAGTCCCGGCCAGAAATAAGGATACTTAAATGTGATATAAGTCTCACCCTTATCGACAAACATCAAATGATTGTCTTCATATATAGGCGCATCCGAAACGAATATATCGTGATAAGCCCATGTTGTATTAACATTATCGTATTCAGAAACAATTCTTATATGATCTCTTGATGTCTCAACTTCAAGCGGAACAACTTTTCTATCAGGAATATCTTCTGTACTTATTCCGAAAATATCCTGTAAAATCAAGCCTACAGTCTCATCATTTGTTAGCTGGTACTGGAAAAACATATTGATTCCGAGGAATACAATGTTCTCATTGTACTTGGTTCCAAGGAATGATACGGTCTTACCGCCATCCTGGAATGTACCCGTAACATTATCGAGTCCGTTAACATATACTGTCTTCCACTGACTGTATTCCTTCGGGAAAAGGTCCGGATCAAATCTTCCCTCTCCAACCGTAAGCTCAGGAAAACCATGATTAAATGTAATCTGCTGACATGATACATCCAAAAAGCTCTGCGCACCGGTGGTTCTGTCAACAGGAATGCCGTCAGCAAAAATGATTACCCTGGTTCCGGTTTCGCTGAGTTCCTTAACCATTTTTTCAGCTTTTTCCTTACTGTCATATGTAAATCCTGTCAAGAAAACAGTCTTATATTTTGAAAGTTCTTCAACCGTATAATGATTGATATTCGGGTCTTCCGTCTCTTTAACGCTCGGGAAGCCAAGCGAAATATTGGTATTACCTTTACCGATACCGATTGAACCATACTCGGTTATAATACCAAATGCTCCGGGCACATCCATATGATAGATTCTTTCAGTCTCGTTCTCATCATAAAGCTTATATCCTATTCTTTCTGCAGCCTCAGTAATATCCTTAAGTTCATCCTCATCATCTTCAGGATCAAACTTCTTAGTACTCATCATAACCGTATCATTGCCAAGCTCAAGGCATCTGTCAAAATAATACAGGTAATGCTTATCCTCTATGGACTGATTTAACTGGACTATATTTGTATATGTTATAGCAGACTGCGCTCCTTGTCCTTGCGTATAATGAATACTGTTTTCTTCGTACTCATATCCTGCCAGCAAATATACCTCATCTATATCGATACTGCCGAGAGGCTCCGCTATCGTTGCTCTCTGAACCGTAATATCACGCCCTTCACCGAGCAATGATTCACTTAAAAGTCTGTCATAACGCTGTTCAGCAGTCTCGCCATTCTTATGATACGGTATAATCGCCCAGCACTGGAAAGATTCAAGAACCAAAAGCACACACATTATAATAATCAAAGGCTTTCTTGCAGTATCCCAGAATAAAAAGCTCATTAAAGTAAAACATATCGAAATCGACATAAATCTTAACATCCAGAGCATTGAGCCGCCCGGCATGATTGCAAGCAAAGGATATGCAACTGAAGACGAAAGGCAAACCGTAATAAATGCTGTGATAAATCCCGGTTTTGCTTTCTTTCTCGCAAACAGTATTCCGATGATACACAGAGTAAAAAGAACAACACCAAAGTATGCAGACAGACAATCAGGATTCCATCTGTACATAGTTGTATGCCATCCCAAAAACGGATTCAATGTATATTTCAAAGGGGCAAAATAGCTTGCCATAATCTGTGACATATCTATAGACGCAATACCTCCTGTTAAAGAAGGTATCAGGTAAATACCGGAAATAAGCATTGATATTCCCACCGCAAGGATAACGATCAGCATCTTCTTGAAGCTTATCTTATTGACAATCCTGTCGATAATCATGTATAACGCAACTACAAGGGCAACCATGCCCGCATATCCCACATGTGCTATAACCATAAGGAACATATAGATTATCATTTTTGCAAGGCTATATTTTCTGTCCTGATAAAAATAATCGTAGACTGCCATAACATATGCCGGCAGCCATGCAACAATCATAGAACGTACCAATACACCTTCAGAATAAATCTGAAAGATATTTTGCGGTAATAATCCCCATATTAATCCTATAAAAGCACCAAGATACGGTCTTCCGTGCGTATATCCGATCCGAAGCCATATAATAGCTCCGACAAAATAAAGCAAGCCGACAAACAGAAGGTAGCCCAAATAAGGACTGCCATTGCATACGGCTTGACATAAAGCCAATACATATGTACATAAAGGCGGCCAATATCTCGAAATCTGAACTCCGTTATACCAGCTGGCGTTCCAGATTGGGTACAATATACCCTCATCCCTTATAGAATGATATACATCATCCGCTCTGAAAAGGTAGAACATGGTATCTGCGCCTGCCGGAGTTGCGCCGCTTATCGATGTGAAATATACTATCGCTACAGCAACAGCCGCATATAACAATATGAATAATGTTATTTTAATGGTATTTTTCATCTTTTGCGCTTTGCCCCTAAATACTAATGTCTCGTTGCATTATTAAGCATCGTTGTGAACATGTCATCCATCGAATCCTGAGTCATTCTCGCAATGCCGTCGGAGAACTGCTCATCCTGCTGATACGAGATAATATATGTTCTTGTCGGTGTCTCAGAACCTTCTATCTGAGTAAGTTCACCGCCTTCTTCTCTTAAAATCTGTCTTATATCTTCACCGAATCGCTCAAGGATATTCTCCAAAGTCGGCAATATGGTATCAAACGGTGGTATATTATTCAATGTCTGATTCTGGAACGGCTGGAAATACCTGTCTATACTCTTCTCAAACACCGCAAATTCCACGAATTCTTTCTTTAAAAGAAGTATCTCCAATACGAATTCCCAGGTATGCGGATGTACCGCACCCTGCGAACCGTTAATTATAATATAATGGCTCGCATTCAAATAGAATTTGAAACGATACTTCTGAAACATTCTACTTTCCATACTGCACTAACATCTCCTCAATAATGTCGTTAAGGTTACTATCCGGCGCTTCTTCCAGTCTTCGCTCAGCAACAATCTTAACTCTGTAATTGGCTCCGACTATATCATGAAGCTGTTCCGTTGTAAGCGGTGTTGCAACGAATATAAGCATAATATGCTTATCGTCAACCTTAAACCTGAATACACTCTTATCTAATGTCACCTGACTCTTTACAAGGTATGAGTCTCTCTCTTTATTGGTATAAAACTGTAAAATGCCCACATACAGAGGATATACCTGCATACCCTTCATCTTATCGATGAACATAGGAAGTGCACTTAACTGGAATGATACATGTCTTGTATCATACAGGTCATCAGTATTAATCTGATGGTTAAGTCTCTCAACTACCTTACGGAGTGACTGATTCTCTTCCTGAACACCGCATATATGAGCATAATACTCTTCTATCTTCCTCGACAAAGCCGATATAACCACAACGAATATAAGAAGTAATACTATCGCAAGAATTGTTACCGTCACTCTTGCACGAAGGTAGGCATTATGATCCAAGATTACATCTTCACTGGTAAGAAGACAGATTCTGTAGTTCTTACCGCCGAACTCAAACTGTACACCCGATGCTATATAGCGCTTTTCATCGATATCGATTCTCTTATGGGTAACACGATTCGAAGAAAGCGTATCGATAAATGCCATAGCGGAATCGGTTGCATAATATGATTTTGTTGAGAAACCCTTGTACTTATTGGATTCTCTGATATCCTTAACGAAGATAAGTGCTTCCATCTTGGATAACGTCCAGTACTTATTACTTGAAGAATCAAGAGTACCTATAATATCTTCAACTATCTTGGTGTCGTCTGCTGACGTTAAAAGGTTAATCTGATTAAGTACGACCTGTACATATCCATCCTGCTGAATCGCATATATATCAAGAATACCTTCTTCATATCTTACGACCTGTCTCCATCCGAGTGCTGCTACTATTAAAGCAATTATAATAGCAACAAGTGATGTAAACCAAGCACTTATATGATGTTTTCCATACTGTGGTGTCATCATAATACTCTCCCAATCTTTCAAATCTAAAAAATTAAACCGTGTACTGCCACATGAAATATTGCATATACAGATCCCGCAAATCCAAGAAAATGCACAAGTGCTGCCAGAATTCTTGCCCCTTCAGTCTTGTACCTTATCGGTTCAAGCTTACTCTCTTCCTTACTCCTATTATCAAATACAAAGGCTACTTTATCGATAACCTTTCTTATTCCCTTGGTATCATCGTGGAATATCTTATCCATAAGGGCTTTTTCTTCGGTTATTGTCATGGTCTTCCACGAACTTACGGTATTAATACTGTTAATAATACCGGCAAATCTGATAAAGAACGTAAGCATATTATAAAGCGGAAGAAGCGGAACCAGATACCACTGACTTAAATACTGTTTTCGCATCGTCGGGAAATCATGCAAAAATCCCGCCGCCGATATAAAGAACAAGAACGAACACAAGAAATACAATGCAATCATGAATACAGCCGCAACAACAATCGTCTTGCCTGAATATCCTGTTGCCAAAAGCACTATCAATGCTACATACCAGATCATTCGAGGAAAAGCAAAGGTATGATCGAACAAAAGCGTTCTTACACTTAAATCGCTGAACATATGCCCTGCAGAAAGCTTCTGCGACGCATACATGTTGGATACTTCAAGGCTTCCTCTCTGCCAGCGCTGTCTCTGCGTATATAACTTATCCATATCTTCGATAGGATCCGTAACATATATGGATTTCTCACTAAGCATAATTCTTTCGCCGTGATCGTATCTCATCTGGAAAGTAAGCTGCGTATCCTCCGCAATTGTATCCGTGTTGTAGAGACGCGACTTAAGAACCGCGGACTTTCTGAAGCCCGAAAAAGCTCCTGACAGTGTATATATCGCATTAATCTCAGATGCATAATTACGTCCCGCAAGGAAAGCCTGCGCATACTCCAGATACTCGAGTCTTCTTACGAATCTCAAGCCTCTTTCTTTTGTCTCTTTAATCGGTGTGTAATCAATCATTACTACACCCGTCATACAGTTAATGTCCGGATACTGTTCGAACTTATCAACCATATGTGAAAGTGCGGTTTTCTCAAGAACACCGTCACTGTCTATGTTAATGATATATTTTCCTTCACTGTTATAAAGCGCAAGATTTAAAGCTCTTGCCTTACCCTGCTCACTGTCGAGCCATGTCATTCTAAGGTCGGTATACTTATTCTGACAAGCTCTGAATACAGATATACTGTCATCCTTACCTTTATTGTTAACGAAGTAAATTCTTATAAGGTTATTGGGATAATCACTCTCATCGATAGACTTAATACAGCGCTCCAATGAATCCTGTGAATTATATACAGGAACTATAAGCGTTATCTCAGGATATTTAATTGGCGGTCTTACCTTTAAAGAGTCAATTCTTCTCTTAATAAGAATCAAGAAACTGCCTAATGCCGGAAGTATCTCCAATATAAGAGGAATTACAATCCAGGCAGCCCAGAAAAGAACCGAACTAATTAGCCTTGTCTTTATGTCCATAAGTGAAACTTCCTAACCTCATTCTAAGAACCTGTGACTTTGTAAATACATAAAAATATAAAATAATCGAAAGAATATAGAATACTATTCTTCCAACAAGTGTATGTGCCACGAAATAAGACGACGGACCGTGGAAATGAATAAACAAACAAATAACAACTATTCGGGCAACATTAGCCACGATAATATAGAGAATACCAATAATACCATACAATAGTCTCTCTACCCAGTCGAATACATTATAAAACATTAAAAGTGCAAGATATGCAAGTACTTCGATAATACCGGAGCACTCAAAATCAATCTGTAAAGTCATAGAGCCAAATTCCGACTCAACAAATATAATACCATATTTAAAATATGCAGAAAAAAGACCTGTAAGGTCACCGACAAGACCGGATAATGCCGCAACCGATCTTGCAAGAGGAAGCGTAAGATAAGGCTTTAAGAAGAACATCATAAGTAAGAATACGCCGATACTGCCGGTAATATAATACCAGAAATTAAGCTTTCCGCGTCTAAAAACAGAAAGAACATATATTAATATCACCACACATACTATACCTATAACGTACTTAATCATCAGCCAAGCGTCCTTTTATCCTTCATGTATCTTATAAACCAGGTAAGACCTACTATCGCAAAACATATTGCTATTCCTACATATGGAGCCGTCGAAGTACCGGCTACTTTAACAGCCTGATATCCTATATAAGGATAATATATCTCTATCGTTCTAAGCTCTGTCGGTCCTAAGCCCAATCGCTCTGCGAGCATCTCTATATCAATATAATACTCATATTCATATAATGTCTTACCATTATCATATATCACCATCTCGCCAAGCGGTGTGGAGTTACCCTCCTCATGAACGATCATCGTTCTGTAATTTCCGTTAGTGCTCTTCTGTGTTGTCACAAGTGTTATCTCATAATTATCGTTAACTTTAATCTTAATATAAGTAAGATACGGAGTAAGTACCATATTACCTTCCATCTTACTCACACTCTTAATATGCGCAACTATCTTATCATCCTTTATATATGCTGATCCTGATGTCTTACCATTATGACTATAATCATTATATCCATCCGGGCAATTGCTGTGATTCTGGTCACAGAAATAAAGATATGTATACGGGAAATCTGACCAGTCATCAAAGACTCCATCTATATCAATATCGTCAGCGGCATGAATATCATCATCATCATCGGAAGAAGCCGGTGCAAGATTGGCTGTATAATCCGTAATAGGCATATCGTAACTATCGCTCTTAATACCAAATCTTACCGACTGCGCGGATTGTCCGATTGCATTTGCAGGTATCGAAAATTCATAATAATAGTAATAAGTCTTATTTCCAAATATCCACCAGCCGCTTGTCTTGGTCTCGCTATCCATTGCTACTTCCGTGCCTGATATTCCGGTCATTGTGACTTTACCTGTATAATAAGACGAAGATGATGAAGACTTCTTAAAGCTAAACTCCCTAATCTGTCCTCCGTCTGTCTGGATATAAAACGTCTGGCCGGTAATAAGAGTATCATTAGCCTCAGCACCGTAGATTGCTATATATCCGTATATCTTATCCGCATCCCATACGATTTTGGCATCAAGATCCGCATTCTGGAAATTGGTTGTCTGCCCCGCTATCGCACTCCAATCGGAAAAGCTTCCATCTATTACAATACCGCTATATGTGCCCGTAAGATCCTCGATATTGTAATCAGACACTTTTGCAGTTACATAATCATACCCCTTCGGTCTTTCAGGTGTATATTGGGCTCCTGCCATATATGGAGAAGCGTCCTTAATGGCGTCGCTCCATATAATGCTCTTATCCTGTCCTGTTACTTCTTCATATAACACATAATAATTATCCTGTGAAGTTATTATAAAGCTGTCTGTTCCCATATAATTCAATGGAATAAAGACCTCAGAATATCTGGCTTTCTCATCATATGTTGTAATTACAGACGCACCTTCGATTTCATTAACCGATCCGTCATACACTTTAGTACCGTTCTTATCAACAAGATTTATAACCTTAAATGAACGATCATCATAGAGAACATACATGCTTACATCATCATATTCTTTATTACTTATCATATAAAAATAATAACCGTCGCTGCTTTTAAGTACGGCATAATAAGGAATCATTGCACCGCCCTCTGTAAGCTCCACATTAGTCCAGTCAATCACAAAGCGAGTTTCATTTTCATTGGCTTCGGCAGCCAGTGCACCTGCAGCTACCGGAATTGCAAATATTACAACAAGCATAAGTGTTGCAATAATACGTGTTAATAATTCTCTCTTCATTTCTATCACTCCACCCTGTAAAAACAAAAAACCTATTTACCTGCTGCTTTTTTCTTCTTCATCTCTTCGATAATCTTCTCTTTTAATTCAAGAGCCTTATTCTTCATTCGCTGGTTAGCTGAAGGAGAAGTAAGTACCGATGATACAAGTCTTCCCGCATTCTCTATCTTACCCAGCTTAAACGCCATTTCCGCAAGAAGTACAGACATTGTTGCCTCATCCATTCCGCACATCGGGAATGATTCGGACTGTATTGCCTTATATAATCCGTCGTATGCCTGCGCATAGAAAGCATTCTCTTCAGCTTTACACTTAGCCTTGTCTTCTTCTTTTGCTTCAGGGTTAGCTGCAAGTTCTTCTCCCTTACCGCGAAGAAGCCATGCTATGTTAAGACACAGGTATGCTTTCTCACTGACTTTATCTTTCTTTGCAACCGAGTTGAAAAGTGCAAGCTTAAATCTCTCGATAGCCTCATCATATGTATATGAATCAGGAAGCTCAACAGGGCCTGTAGGCTTAAACTTGGCACATACATTCTCCTGCAGAAGCTTACGCTGAACACTTGTCATTGTATCTGCGCATCTTGTCAATGCGGTATATCCGCAGTAAGGGCATGAGATAAGTCCATACTTTAACGAATCTATATACTGAAATCTCGGTCTTAAATCGTCATCCGATTCAAGTCTCTTAACACGACCCGACTTAACCTGCAAGGTCATAAATGTCTTATCGCACATATGGCATCTTGCGCCCTTCTTCAAAAGGAAGTCTTCTTCCTTCGGCGGTTCTTCAGCCTTAACTTCACCGTTCTCATCAACCTGCTTCTTCTTGCCTTCGTCGAAAAGATCGTTAAACATATCGTCCGAAGTCGATAAACCGAATTTCTCAAGGCCTGACATTATATTATCCATAATTTAAATCCCCCTGTCGGAAATTGTCACCTAATTAATATGAATATGCTCATGCGTAAACAAATGGTCCTGGCAATACTCATGACTGCCGTCGCATTTGGTACAAAATCTAAACTGTAACGTAGGATCGTCTCTCTCGGTACGTCCGCATATTGTACACTTATGCCTGTAGCCCGGACCTCCATCACTTACTACCGCCTTATACTTTACATCTTTTGTATCGTCATAAAACCTTGTTTTCTTAACCTTCACGCCTTTTTTAACGCCCTTAAATACAGTCTTTCTCGTACTTAAGAAGAAGATGAAGAAGTTAAGAAGCGAAGTAATAATCGCAACTCTTCCGATCCAGCCGCTTACTATGAAACTGTATGCTGCAAGTCCCGCATATACAATTGCAAGCCACTTATACTTAACCGGAATCACAAAGTATATATATACCCTCTGCTCCGGAAAGGTCATCGCAAAGGCAAGGAACAATGAAAGATTCAGGTAATACGTACTGAAAGGACTTCCAAAGGTTGCAGTAAATGGAATTGCCATTCCCAGCTGAAGCTTTAATATCAAGTACAGTATAAAAGCTCCTATATCAGTAAATATTACACCGCTGAACATGAATATGTTGAATCTGAAGCTTCCCCATACATGTTCCATTGTTCTACCGAGAAACCAGTAAAATATCGGCATAAATATAAGCGTCAACAAACTTGTCGAATAAGGCACGAATATCCAGGAGATAAGTCTCCAGAGCTGAAGCCCATGTATTATATAATAAGGGTCAAGCGTAAGATAATTAAGTGCCGTGGAATTAATCATTCCGAGTAAAATACCGACCACATAAGCGCCGATAAAATATATCATAAGGTTCGGTATTGCATACTTCCCGAACTTTCTTTCCATCTTATTTAAGAGCTGCATACATACTCCTCCACATTATCTGTTTAATTATACGAAAAAACGCAGTTTTTGTCAATTTTCCTACAGCTTTGAAATTGTGATTTTCCCGTGTATTGTTTCCATATAAATACATATTTGAATTTTTCTGTACAATATCGTATAATTATCGGGAATATGATTAAATTCGGGGAGAAATAATATTAAGGAAAGAACAGGGATAAAAATTGTACACATTCGGTATTGATATAGGTTCAACAACCGTTAAGGTTGCTTTACTTGATGACAATAACAACATCTTATATTCGGATTACAAGAGACATCATGCCAATATCAGAGGCACATTACAGGATCTTACCGTTGCCGCTAAGGAAAAGGTAGGCTCTGTTACCATATATCCGGTAATCACCGGTTCAGGCGGACTTACTCTCGCCAAGCATCTCAATATTCCGTTCGTACAGGAAGTTATCGCAGTATCTACTGCCCTCACACACTACGCACCGCAGACTGACGTTGCAATTGAACTTGGCGGAGAGGATGCTAAGATTATCTACTTTGAGAACGGTAACGTAGAACAGAGAATGAACGGAATCTGTGCAGGCGGTACAGGTTCATTTATAGACCAGATGGCATCCTTGCTTCAGACCGATGCCGAAGGTCTTAATATCTATGCCAAAGATTACAAGGAAATCTATCCTATCGCTGCCCGTTGCGGTGTATTTGCGAAGACGGATATTCAGCCGTTAATTAACGAAGGTGCTGCAAAATCAGACCTTTCTGCATCCATACTTCAGGCGGTAGTTAATCAGACAATATCAGGTCTTGCCTGCGGTAAGCCAATCCGTGGCCATGTCGCATTTCTTGGCGGACCTTTACACTTCTTAAGTGAACTTCGCGCAGCCTTTATACGTACACTTAATCTTGATGACGAGCATACCATTTATCCGGAAAACTCTCATCTTTTTGCGGCAATCGGTTCTGCACTTAATTTCTCATATGACGTACATTATGAAATCGACGAGATAATCAATACATTAAACAGCGACCTTCATATGGAGTTTGAAGTGGCGCGTCTTAATCCTTTATTTGAGGATCAGGCAGAATATGATGAATTTATCACACGCCATAACTGTGCAACGGTAAAAAAAGGCAATATCAAGACATATCACGGTAACTGCTACTTAGGAATCGATTCAGGTTCTACAACGACCAAAATAGCCCTTGTAGGCGAAGACGGAGAACTTCTCTACTCCTTCTACAGCGGCAACTCCGGTTCCCCGCTTGGTACCGTAGTTAAAGCGTTGAAGGACATGTATGCCCTTATGCCGAGTGATGCTAAAATCGTACACTCCTGCTCTACAGGTTACGGTGAAGCCTTAATGAAAGAAGGCTTATGCCTTGATGACGGCGAGGTTGAGACAATCGCTCACTACTATGCGGCTTCATTCTTTAATCCGAACGTTGACTGCATCCTCGATATCGGCGGTCAGGATATGAAATGCATCAAGATAAGAAACGGTGCCGTTGATTCCGTGCTTCTTAACGAAGCATGTTCTTCGGGATGCGGTTCATTCATCGAGACATTCGCCAAAAGTCTCGACTATTCGGTCGTTAACTTTGCGAAGGAAGCGCTTTTTGCTTCTCATCCTATAGACCTTGGTACAAGATGTACCGTATTTATGAATTCAAAGGTTAAGCAGGCGCAGAAAGAAGGCGCATCCGTTGCGGATATCTCTGCCGGTCTTGCTTATTCCGTTATTAAAAACGCCTTATTCAAGGTTATCAAGTTAACATCCGCCGAATCACTCGGTAAGAACCTTGTTGTTCAGGGCGGTACCTTCTACAACGACGCAGTTTTAAGAAGCCTTGAGCTTATAAGCGGTCACGAAGCCATAAGACCTGATATCGCGGGTATTATGGGTGCTTTCGGTGCTGCTTTGATTGCAAGAGAACGTCATGAGGAAGGCTTTGTCACAACGACCTTAGACCTTGACGGTTTAAATAACCTTAAATATACAACATCCCTTTCAAGATGTCAGGGATGTATCAACCACTGTCTTCTTACAATCAACGAATTCAACGAAGACAGAAAATACATATCCGGTAATCGTTGCGAGCGCGGACTCGGTCGTGAAAAGAAAGCCACCGATACACCTAACCTCTTTAAATATAAGCTTGGTAAGATATTCGGATATAAGCCGATTCCAAAAGAGGCTGCTCTTCGCGGTACCGTAGGTATTCCGAGAGTTCTTAACCTCTATGAGAATTATCCTTTCTGGCATACATTCTTTACTACACTTGGATTCTCCGTTGTTTTATCACCTCTTTCCACAAGAAAGGTGTATGAACTCGGTATCGAATCAATTCCAAGCGAGTCGGAATGCTATCCTGCAAAGCTTGCGCACGGCCATATCAAGTGGCTTATTGATAAGAAGCCTGACTTTATCTTCTACCCTTGTATTCCTTACGAGAGGCAGGAGTTTAAGGACGCCAACAACCACTACAACTGTCCTATCGTTACTTCTTATGCCGAGAACATCAAGAATAACGTAGACGAGATCACTCGTGGTGAAATTAAATTCTATAACCCATTCCTTTCCTTTGCTTCGGAAAAAGTTCTGACCGAAGCTTTGGTTAATATATTTGAAAAGGAATTCGGCATCTCCGCTCACGAGATAAAGCTCGCAGCTCATAAGGGCTGGAATGAACTCGAGAATGTCAAAGAAGACATTCAGAGAAAGGGCGAAGAAGTTCTTCAGTACTTAAAAGACAACAATAAGCACGGTATCGTTCTTGCAGGTCGTCCTTATCACTTGGATCCTGAGATTAACCACGGCATACCGGAGCTTATAGCATCATACGATATTGCGGTTCTTACCGAAGATTCAATCTCGCATCTCGGTAATGTCGATAGACCGTTAATCGTTATGGACCAGTGGATGTATCACTCAAGACTGTATGCTGCAGCTGAGTATGTAAGATTACACGATAACCTTGACTTAATCCAACTTAACTCTTTCGGCTGCGGACTTGATGCCGTTACAACCGACTGTGTTAACGATATTCTCTCGAATTCCGAGAAGATATATACATGCCTTAAAATTGATGAGGTATCAAACTTAGGCGCTGCAAGAATAAGAATCCGTTCTCTTCTTTCCGCCATAAAAGTTCGAGAAAAAGAAGGTAAGAAGCGCACCATACGTAAGACCAACTTTGTACGTCCGCTCTTTACCAAGAAGATGAAGCGCGATAGATATACGATACTCTGTCCGCAGATGTCACCAATTCACTTCTCGCTTCTTGAGCAGGCGTTTAATGCCTCGGGATATAACTTCGATATCTTAAGCAATGACACAAGAGCCGCTATAGATAAAGGACTTCAGTACGTTAATAACGACGCTTGCTTCCCGTCTCTTATAGTTGTCGGGCAGATAATGGATGCTATAGAATCAGGAAAATACGACCTTGATAAGACCGCAATCATTATAACCCAGACAGGCGGCGGATGCCGTGCAAGTAACTATATCGGATTTATCCGTCGTGCTCTTGCAAAGACAGGTCACGAGAACATTCCGGTAATCTCGCTTAACGTAAGCTCTTTAGAGAGCAATCCGGGCTTTAACATAACACCGGGATTACTTCGTCGCGCCATGTACGCTCTTATTATCGGCGACGTATTTATGAAGTGCTTATATCATATGCGTCCTTATGAACTCGTTGAAGGCTCCGCTAACGCCCTTCATAAGAAGTACGAAGAGAAAGCTGTTAAGCTTATTACAAGAAAGACAATTCCTTCAAGAATTGCTTTCAATAAGCTGTGTCGCGATATAATAAGAGACTTCGATAACCTTCCGGTTAAAGATATTAAGAAGCCTCGTGTCGGTGTTGTAGGTGAGATTTTGGTTAAGTTCTCTCCTCTTGCCAATAACTACGTTGTAGACCTGCTTGAGCATGAAGGTGCAGAAGCCGTAGTTCCGGATCTTACAGACTTCTTGCTCTACTGCTTCTATAATCAGGACTTCAAGGTTGAACATCTTGGTGCCAAGAAGAGCAGTACGATATTTACGCATGCTACGATTAAATATCTTGAGATTATAAGAAAATCGGCGAAAAAAGCTTTTATTAAGAGTAAAAATTTCGAACCGCCTGCTGATATAAGGCATTTAGGTCATGAAGCTTCCAAGATCGTATCCGTCGGTAACCAGACAGGTGAGGGCTGGTTCTTAACCGGCGAAATGCTTGAACTTATTGATAGCAACGTACCTAACATAATCTGTGCTCAGCCGTTTGCCTGCCTTCCTAACCACGTTGTAGGAAAGGGTGTTATCAAGAGAATTCGTTCCATGTATCCTAAGGCTAACATAGTTGCGATAGATTACGATCCGGGCGCATCGGAAGTTAACCAGCTTAACAGAATTAAGCTTATGCTTTCAACAGCCAACAAAAACCTAGATAAATAAAATAAAGGTCAGGGTTTAATACCCTGACCTTATTTTATAATTCATATGAATTAATCGGCAAGCTTTGCAAGTTCTTCCTGAATCTTACCTGCAGCATCAACAATGTTATCGAATGAAGCCGTCATCTCTTCAGACTGTCCCGCAAGTGTCTCTACTCTCTCGCTTACCTTACTGATAATATCGTTAAGAGTAGAAGCCTCACCCAAGATATTCTCAATTAAGCTTACAATCATTTCCTGGCTTGCGCTACTCTTTGTCGCGGTTTCCTTGGATGATACTGCAAGCTGGTTAATCTCTTCGGCAACTACCGCGAATCCACGACCCGCATCTCCCGCACGTGCTGCCTCGATTGAAGCGTTAAGTGCAAGAAGGTTAGTCTGTGAAGCAATAGATACAACCTCTGCGTTATTCTCATCAAGTTCTTTAATCTTCTCTGTAATATTGGTCATTGAAGACTGAAGGTTGTTGCTGAAGTCTGCAATGTTATTAACTCTTTCAGCGATTGCAGAGCTGTCATTTGCATTATGCTCATTACCTGCTGTAAGATCCTTGATTGAATTGTACATATCTTCAAAAAGCGAATTAACGGAAGAAATCATATCCTTAATCTTCTGCTTCTGAGCTTCAACGAGGTTCTTCTCTTCTTCCTTAGCCATAACAAGAGCGCGCTCTTTTTCTACCATTGCTCTCTCATAATGGATACAGTTCTCTTTTCTGTTAACTCCGTTATAAATAGCGGTTGCCATTATCTCACATGTATCGTATCCGCAGCATGCGCAATCAATATGGCGCTTAGCTTCGGTATCCTTATACATTGACTTATAGATTTCGTTAAGATCCTGATTGGATGGCTTCTTAAGCATTGTCTCTCTTGAACGATCGGTATACTTTCTTATAAAGTCGTCAAGATTAAGGTCTGCGAACTGCTTATTTAACGCTTCAAGTCTCTTCTCCGGCGAAAGCTTGCCGGACCACGGGCTCTTGCGCAGATTATTCATGGTACCTACCGCAACTTTATTCAAATTAAATAAGGTATCGTCAGAACTAAGCTTGCTCTCTTCCGTTGCAGTTCCGTAGAGACATCCCTGTGCACAGTTAAGGGCATCGATCATGAATGCCTTCCCCTTACCTGCTGCAATCTCATTCTTATGAGCTTCAAGGTACTGATACATATGCTTCTCGCCCTCAATCTGGCGAACAAGAAGATCCTGTCCCAAGAACCAGAATACATTGGTCTTTAAACCACCCGGCATAGGATATGCCGAACCGAGACCATACTCGATTTCATCCTTTGCAAGAGTACCACCTGTAATATTATGCTCCTTAAAATACTTAACAAGATGATCAAAGGTTACGTTGTATTCAATATACCCGTTGGTATTCGGATCTGAAATCTCAATCTTCTTGGCAATACAAGGACTTATAAAGGCAAGCTTATCATTAAGCTTCATATACTTCTTAACATAAATTGCGCCGCACATCATCGGTGAATGAACCGGGAACAACTTCGGAATAAGTTCAGGAGTATATTTCTCGATATATCCTACAACTGCAGGACACGGCTGTGAAATACCGCCTACGAAATTATACTTCTTAACATAGTTAATGTATCCCCATGTCGTAATATCTGCACCAAAGGAAATACTTATGATTCTGTTAACACCTTTACTCTTTAACGCACCGAGCATTTTCTCATATTCATTCGGGTAATTTGCTATAAAAGCAGGTGCAAGTAAGATACTTATTTTCTCGCCCTTTGCAAGATCTTCAAAGAATCTCTCCGTATCGTCTTCAAATTCTCTTGCATGATGCTCGCAGGCATCGATACATGCTCCGCAGGCAATACACTTAGTCTCATCGACCTCAATTCTAGGATTGCCGTTCTCATCAACGGTTGCAATATTGGCACCTACTACACTGCAGGCTCTTATACACTTATTGCATCCTATACAGTTGTCATTGGTATGAACCAGTTTCATAATTACCTCCTTGGGATTTATTATGCATATTATTAATCTGCAAGTTCAAGCATTATCTCGTTCGATCTTTTCACGAATCGCGTCATCTCATCAGAGGTAAGCGGTCTGTTTGCAAGTAATGCAAGGTCGTATAACTGCTCGCAGAATAAAGGTACACGTTTGCTTTTCTTATGCTCAAGTATGAATTGTACCAACTTATTGTTAATATTTAGTGTAATACACTCATCACCGCCAAACATTTCCGGATTCACTCCGGCCATGCCGTACATCTTCATCATATCCTGCATTCTTCTTCCCTCTTCGGAAAGTGTAAGGATTGAGGAGATGTTCTCATCTTTAAGCTTCTCAAGCTTAATATTGATATTGTCGCGGTTAAGAGCTTTTTTAAATGCCTTGGTAATATCTTCAAGCGAATCCTTAAGTTCATCTTCGGATACTTCTTCCTTGGCATCCGATATAAGCTCGGAATCGATACGCATGAATTTATACTTCTCATTTCTTCTTTCAAGCTGTGTAATAAAAGAAGTATCAATATTATGGTTAAGAATAACGGCAGGCGTATTATTGACCTTGAACATATTGATGTACTGGCTCTGCATAACAGGGTCCGTTACATAATATATTGTTGTCTTCTCAGACTCTTTAGCCTCTTCGTTATTCTCTTTCTTATCTTCTGTCGTAGCGTCCTCGTCAGGCGCTTTTTCCTTATCATCCTGAACCATTAACTCAGGCAATGTAATGTACTTATCGTCAAGGTCTTTAAAAAGAATGAAATCATTCATTCTGTCGCAGAACTTCTCGTCCTTCAAGCATCCGAACTTGATGAACGGGCTGATATCATCCCAGAACTTCTCGTAATTCTCCTTATCGGTCTTGCACATACCGGATAATTTATCTGCGACCTTCTTGGAGATGTACTCTGAAATCTTGTTAACGAAGCCGTCGTTCTGCAAGGCGGAACGCGATACGTTAAGCGGAAGATCAGGGCAATCGATAACACCCTTTAAAAGCATAAGGAATTCAGGAATGACTTCCTTGATATTATCTGCAATAAATACCTGATTATTATATAATTTGATCGTTCCTTCAATGGAATCATATTCCGTATTAATCTTAGGGAAATAAAGAATGCCTTTAAGGTTAAAAGGATAATCCATATTTAAGTGAATCCAGAAAAGCGGCTCCTTATAATCATGAAATACTTTACGATAGAACTCCTTGTACTGCTCATCCTTGCATTCGGCAGGATTTAATGTCCACAAAGGATTGGTATCGTTAAGGGGAGTCGGCTCTTCCGCAATTATATTACCGTCCTTATCCTTCTTTGGCTCTTTATTTGGATTCGTAAGATAGATCTCCGTCGGCATAAAAGCGCAGTACTTATTAAGTATCTCACGAACCTTGTATTCATTGGCATAAGCCAGACAGTCCTCGTTAATATGTAATGTAATTGTGGTACCAACCTCAGCTCTGTCGCCTTCTTCCATATCGAATTCGGTACCGCCGTCGCACTCCCAGTGAACAGGAGTCGCATCTTTCCTGTAAGAAAGCGTATCTATGGAAACCATATCGGAAACCATAAATGCAGAGTAAAAACCAAGTCCGAAATGGCCTATAATCTGATCGTCATTGGTCTTGTCCTTATAAGTGTTAAGAAAATCTGTTGCTCCCGAAAAAGCGATGCGGTTGATGTATTCGTCAACCTCTTCCATTGTCATTCCAAGACCGTTGTCCTTAAAAGTAAGAGTCTTGTCCTTGTCATTGGCAATCACTTCAATCTTCGGTTTGTAATCCTCCGGAAGTTCGTACTCTCCCATCATGTCTAATTTCTTGAGCTTGGTGATCGCGTCACATCCGTTTGATACGAGCTCACGAACGAAAATATCCTGATCTGAATATAACCATTTCTTAATGATCGGGAATATATTTTCGCTGTCAATTGACAGACTTCCCTGTCGTTTCATTACTATCATTTCCTTTCTACGTTAATAAACCCGCTATTGGAGTTTGATTTATCCGAACTGCGAGCACTTCTGTACTGTAAGCTCTTTTTCTGCTTACAGGTTATATATCTGCTCAGCAGATTACGGTCTCCCGCCGTTAAGCGACAGCCTATGATTTTCCTGTTGGCATCAAGCGGCTGTTCGCGCACTATAAATCCGTCAAGATCGAACTTAACATATTTCGAGTCAAGCTTATCAAGTGATATTGTATCCGAATACTGTATATTAACATTATCACCGATCTTACCCGTAAAATCCTTAGGAACCACAAGACCGATGCCGCTTATACTTACATCTCTGATAAGCGTGGTATGCTTAGATCCTTCTCTTGAAATCCTTGTTGTTCCGTTAATTCCGACAATGGCTCTGTATGAACCTCTTCTTTCAAACTTGGCTCCGATACCGGCCGTATAAGCAACAAGCGCGTTACCGGATTCCGGGAATGATACTCTTGCAAGATTGATATTATGCCATCTGTACGGACGGCTGTCTATTATTCCAAGAACAGAACATACAAGTCCGGGTACCGCAAAGCTTACCATTCTGCCCTTAACCATAACAGGCTCAATAACGCAAAAGTCAGCGGTACGTCCTATCTTCTGTCGAAGCAGAGCCTCTTCTTCCCTGGTGATTTTCTTAACTTTCTGCTTGAACTTAATACTTTTCCCTTTTTGTTCGGCATAAATTGTTGCCGTGCTGCCCTTTTCCAACTGTAATAACTGCATACTATAACCCTCTTCCTACGTAAAACAGCATTACTTACGTAATGTTACTCTGCGTACTTCGCGAAATACTTTTTAAATACACTAAAGAAATCGGAAGTTTCGCATGTCACATCTGCCTCAATCAAAAGCTCATTAAACAGTGTTTCATTGTATGTAGAATTCATGTTGCTTACTGCATCCTCATAAACGTCATCAAACGCAGCCTTTGCTCTCTCTCTTACTATTGCAAGCTTATTCTCTTCGGTAAGTTCCCTGTCTATCTTACTTATAACATGATAAAAAATAAACTTATCATTTTCCTTAATGCATGAGGAAATCGCACCGTCGTTCAATGTGGAAAGTGCCGCATATACGACATCGCTCATATCCTGTCTGTATAATCTAAACTCTCTGGAACTTACTTCACTGTGAACATTGGCAACCTCCGTAAAGTCTGCGCCGTTGGCAAGCTTATCGGAAACCTTGTCAGCCAATAACTTGGTTGCCACAACTATCTGCTGAACTATCATTACTCTCGCATCGTCATCGCTTACTTCCGCGTTGACCCCTCCGGAAAGTGTGGCGTATAACTTGGCTGCCAATGCATAATCCTTATATATTGCCGCTATCTCGCTCTTGGAAAGATCTATATAATCTCTTTCCTCATCACTTAGGCCTCCGTAATATACATCAGCAGCCTTATCTGCGGCAGTAATCTCTTCGTCGGTAAGTTCTATTCCCCTCTCTTTTGCAAGAACCACCATTGTCTTCATTTTTGCAAGCTCTGACAGAACAATCTTACGGATATACTCTTCAAAATCTCTGTCAGATTCGGCTTCACCTATTATCTCGCGTCCTAAGGCATTGACATACAGATTCCTGTAATTAAGTAAGATAAGTCTCGCCTCATTAATGCTTACAGTCTCTTTGTCAATCTTAAGAAGTGTAGTGTCGTTAAGCTTGGTCTCCCAAGCGACCTCTACCTTCTTGCCCTTGCATCCCGCCATAAGCATTATAAGCAAAAAGCTCAGAATGACAAGTACCGTTACCCTCTTAAACTTCATTAACTCTATCCCTCAACAACCAGATATTCACCACTCGGAAGCTTAAATACCTCAGCTTCCATACACAATTCCTCGTCTGATAATCCGTACGCATCCATTCCCGCATCAATTAAGTACTCGCGTACCTCATTAACAGATTCAAGCTTAACTGCCATAACGTCCGATAAGAATTCATCAGCATCTTCAAGTGTCGTGAATTCTTTCCTTCCGATAAGCTTCTCCTGATTATCCATAAATACCTTAAGGCATTCTTCATCGTAATTGTACATACTATACACCTCTTATAGTATTGATAAGCTTATAGACTTCGTTAATCGGCAAGCCTACCACATTATGATAATTACCCTCTATTCTCTCAATATGCTTGGCAAACTTTCCCTGGATCGCATAGGCTCCGGCCTTATCCATGCACTCACCGGTCTTGATATACTCATTGATCTCATCATCCGAAAGTTCGGCTACATTAACACCGGTTCTTAAGTAGGTTGTTCTTCTCTTAACAACCTTGCCGTCCACGGCTCTTATCAAAGATATTCCGGTATATACGCAATGTTTCTTACCGGACAAGGACTTAATCATATTAAATGCATCTTTCTCATTCTTAGGCTTACCTAAGATATCGTCATAAAGACACACAACGGTATCCGCACCGAGGATTATTACCTCGCCCTTTCTGTACTTCCCGTTCTCATATAACTTAGTCTCGCTTAAAACTCTGTCACATACATCTTTAACTTTCACAGCTGCAAGTTCCTGAACATAGTATGCCGGCCTTTTATACTTGGCTTCTTCCGTCGCATCTGACGGGATTACATCGAAGTTATATCCGGCTTCTTTCAGTATTTCCTTACGTCTGGGAGAACCCGACGCCAAAATCATCTTGAATTTCTGCATATTACCACCTATATATAGTTATTATAATTATAGCTTTTTTAAGGGATAAAATCAATAAGTTTGGTTAATGTAAAAGCATAAAACAGATATTTCTTTACCGGTTTTCCATACGCCTTGCTTAAGGCAATACCGTATAACTCCATTTGCTTTGCATATCTACGTATGAGTCTGTCAGCATTTTCAACGCTGTCCGTCTTATAATCAAGTAATATAAGACCGTCGTCTTCCTCTATGAAAAGGTCGATTATTCCCTGTACAAGAATCTCTTCGTCCGCAACGGTTTCAACTCCTGCTTCCTTTGGAGATATACCCATAACAAACGGCTGCTCCTTATGAAGTCTGCTCTCTTTCGAAGCTCTGTTCAGTGTATGTATAAAATCGTTCTGTAAAAAACTCGAAACCATAGCAGGGCTTACAAGTTCTGCATCTTCCCCGGCTATCAGACCCGAATCAACCATACCTTCCATCATTTTCTTAACAGTTTCGATATCGGCGTTAATCAAAGAATCATCCGCAAAGTTTATAAGCTCCATAATTCTATGGAATGCAGTACCTTTTGCGGCACCGATATTCTCTTCCTTCTTGCCTCCCATGAATTCCGGTACACATTCCGAAGGCTTCTCCGGCTTCAAAAACTCCGGACGATATGCGTCATCTTCCGCTTCAAGTTCTTCATCCATGAACTTATGCTTAATCTCCGATACGGACATCTTATTCTTTACATTAAGTGCCGCCTCATGATGATAAGGCATATTATAGACATTCTTTAATTCATCGATGCTTTCCTTTGAAGTCATATCAACAATCTCTGTTATATATGATTTAACGCTTTTTTCTTCGATTTCCTTTAATTCACCGTCGCTTGTAACTTCACTGTTCTCTTTTACAATGTCTTCTATGGTCTTGTACTTAACTTCAACAAGTCCCGCATCCTCAAGTTCAAGCGTTACAGGCATTATATAATCGATAAATCTTCTTGCGCCGATCTTTGCCGTATGCATCATCTTATTACCGGCATCAAGTGCAGCCTTCCACTTACCGATCTGATCCTGATAATTCTTACAGCGACCTGTAATAATGAGCTTTTCCTTGGCACGGGTTAAAGCTACATAAAGGACCCTTAATTCCTCGGCACGCCCTTCAATTTCGTTGATATGCTTAATTGCATTATATGCATAGGAAGTCTTCTTCGTACGGCGTTTTCCGTCAAACTTGTACATACCGATTCCTTTATTGATATCAACGTAGATTTCAGGTTTATCGCGTAAGCCGCCGAATTCCTTATCGATTCTGGCAACAATTACGATTGGGAATTCAAGGCCCTTCGACTTATGCATAGTCATGAGGGTTACAGCATTACCCGCATCCAAGACCTGTGCCTTACTTGTATCAACTTCGTACTTTTTAAGCTTCTCAATATAACGATTAAACTGAGAGAGTCCCTTGTAGCTTGTCTTTTCAAAATTCTTGGCCATTTCGATAAGCATAAGAAGATTCTGTCGGCGTAGTTCTCCGCCTTCCATGAACATTACGTACTTCTCGTAATCGGTAATCTCGTATATCTTTCTAATAAGCTCGTGTACTTCGTTAAATGACGCATACTGCTTAAGCTTGGTCAAATAATCAAAGTAAACCTTAAGCTTATCCTTAATTTCTTCAGAATCGCCTTCAGTAAGATAATTCTTCACCTTGTCGGAAAAGCGCTTACCCTCTACAGCCTTAATCTTTGCAAGGCTTGCATGATCTATTCCTATAATCGGTGAAGTAAGAACCGTGGCGATTTCAATATCACGGCTCGAATTATCGATAAGTGAAAGAAACTTTAATACGGTATTAACTTCCAAAGACTCGAAATATCCGCCGCCCTGCATCGTTACCGCAGGTATATCGAAGCGACGTAAAGCTTCTATAATGGCATCGTCTTCCGTACTTGCCCTTGTAAGAATAACGATATCCGATAACCTCGCCGGACGTAATTCCTTCGTCTCCGAATCCGTAACGAGCTGCGTTTTTAAAAGCTCCTTGATCCTTGTAGCAATTGCTGCCATTTCAAGCATAAACTTATCGTCTTCATCTGTATTGGTCTCGACAATTATAACTTCAGGCTTGTTATCACATGTTGAAGGTACAAAGCTTCCCTTAGGAACAAGCTTTGCATCATCATCATAGATAATTCTTCCCAAATCTTCCTGCATTACGCTTTCAAATAAACCGTTAGCGTAATCGGTAACTTCCGATCTACTTCTAAAGTTGGCATTAAGAAGTATTTTTCTGTCCTTAGCTTTTTCATCAAGAGAAAAGTTATCATACTTATCGATAAAAAGCTTAGGAACTGCCTGTCTAAACCTGTAGATACTCTGCTTAACGTCTCCCACCATGAAGATATCGGACTTCTCACAGGATTTATCTACAATCGCATTCATGATATATTCCTGGACATAGCTTGAATCCTGATACTCATCAATCATTATTTCTTTAAATCTCGACCCGAATTCCTTGGCAACCTTGGTAGGTTCATTATTCTCATCATAGAGAATCGAAAGCGTATAATGGCTTAAATCCGAGAAAGACATTGCATTACGCTTAATCTTCTCCTCGGCAAGTATATCCATGTAGCGCTTGGTTATATTAACAAGAACTTCAATATAAGGCCTTATTGCACAATGCTCCTTAATAATTGCATCACTGTCATCCTTAAAATATGACTTAAGGTCTTCGATTCCTTTATAAGCACCATTTCTTAAAGTAAGAGCCTTGTCCTTACTTATAAGCGCATCTCCTTCAAGCTTGGATATCCTTGGAGCGGGTATCTTACTAAACGCCGACAACTTATCCTTACAGTCTTTGTACGAGCAGACATTCTGAAGTGCTTCGACACTTTCTAATGCCTCGGTATAATTATCAACACCTTTTTGAAGTTCCGGGCAGCTTGTCATAATATTAAAAGCTTCACTCATAGACTTAACCGCATCGCCTACAACCGCGTCATATTCGTGTTTTAAATCCACATAGAACGGCAAATCTTCTACGATTTTGACTTTGTCTTCCGAGTAATATGAAAGCCACGTATCAAGAGCTTTTTCAGGGAAAGGGCTGCTTATTGCGCACTTATACATCTTAGCTATGATATCAGCAATCTTACTGTCGTCTCTTTCAGATGCATAATCATCCAAAAGCTCAAAAAACACAGGGTCTTCCGCTTCATAGAATTCATTTAAGGCTCTATCAAGCATATCGGTCTCAAGTAACTTAACTTCGCCCTCTTCCATTATTCTGAAATTCGGTTCAAACGGAATAAGGTAAAAGTGCTCACGCAAAAACTGCATGCAGAAGCTGTCGATTGTAGTTATAAGCGCACCCTGAATAAGCCCGCTTTGCTTTGCAATATGCGGATCATCACCTTTTTCTTCGATTAGATCGTCGAGCGCTTTCTCTATTCGCTCCTTCATCTCCGCTGCAGCGGCCCTTGTAAACGTTACGACTATAAGCTCGTCTATATCTATAGGATTTACAGGATCTGTTATAAGTCCGATTATTCTGTCTACAAGTACGGAGGTCTTGCCAGAGCCTGCAGCCGCACTCACCAGGCAATTGGCATGACGCGCGTCAATGACTTGCTGCTGTTCTTTGGTTGGTGTATACTTTGCCATTACGCTTCTCCCTCCGTCTCTTTCTTCATCATTTCGATAATCTCGTCGGCCTTTCCCTTGACCTTTCTCTTCGTCTTACAGGTACGAAGTGACATATCAAATCCGCATACGGAATTATATGCACAGTACTGACAGCTGTTAATGCCGTAACCGCCTTCGCAATAAGGTTCAGGCTTAATCTTACCGGAGAGAATCGCATCGCCTATCTCTTTGCGCTTTTTATCAACGAATCTCTTAACAATATTGAGTGTATCCTCTGAGTATGAACGCGACTTATCATTAGTGCCCTCTTTGATCTTTGAATCGGCAGGTCCAACACCGTTAAGTAAAAGCGCCTTCTTAATCTCATCCGCTATCTCGGAATCGCTTACATCATTACTTGCAACATCAATAATCGGATTAAGTAGAGGATAGTAGTAAGCACCGTCGCTTACGATATTCTTATCCCTGTTCTCCGCTTTAAGCACGGTTTCAGCTCCGTCAAGATAAGTAATAAGCTGTAACGAAAGACCTTCGTAGACCTTGCTCATCTCAAGTTCTTTAGCGGACGACTTATAATCAATTACTCTATACGTAATCGTATCTCCGCTCTCCTTCGTATCGATCCTGTCTATCTTACCTTCAAAGCGCATAGACTTACCGTTGGATAAAGGAATTCTCTCATCCCCATCGTTATACAGCTTAAATTTGCACTCGTTCTTACTTGGTATAAAGCCCGATTCAAGCGCATTATTCTTAATCTGTTCGGTCGTTCGAACCAGGACCTTACGAATCGTTGTTATAAGATACTCTTTTCTCTTGCTTTCCTTAAGTTCCGCATCGTTAATGGAATTAAGCGCTTCCGCTACCGCCTCGTCAATAAGCTTTTCACGCTCCAAATCACTTACATCGGTATAGGTCTTATTGATTCCGGCAAGGAGCTTACCGTACTGCTCCATTGCCTTATGGGTCAGCGTTCCTCGCTTTAACGGATTGAACTCACCGTCGTCTATTTCGTCAAGCCCTATGCCGTAGTCTAAGTAATACTTCATCGGACAGCTTGCAAATGCCTCAAAACTCGAAATACTTCCCTTAATACTGTCGCCATATACCGCAGCTATCTCATCTTCGGTAAGATTTCTATATGTCTTGCCGTAGTCCGGCGCACTCGTAACCTTCTCAAGAATCGTCTTATAGAAGCTCTCATTTGCAAGATATGCGATGCATGCTCTGTCCTCTTCATTAAGCTCCTTATGCGAAGAGAGCTTTTCCAATACCCTTACAAAATCAAATTCTCTGCTTATGCTTAAGTAAGGCGTATCCTTGTAAAGTCTCTCTTTTCCGTACATTTTCTCAAGTTTCTTAATAAGAAATGCGGGTTCAAGCGCTTTTCCGCTCATATCCGAATCGGAATACGTTATATACAGGCTCTCCTTCGGCTTCGTCATAAGCATATAGAGATAGAATTGTTGTATAAAAGCTCTCTCACGTGAAGACGGTGCAAGCACTATATCACGTTCCTTGAGGCGTTCTCTGTCATTACTTGTAAGGCAGGCAGAACCCGATGAGACACGCGGAATAACGCCCATATTAGCACCTGTAAATATGAGCGTGCTTATATTCTCTATTCTTGTTCTCTCTATATCACCGATTATTACATAATCACGGCTCATAGGAATAGATGCAACCTTAAGATGCTCTATTCCTGCATTTAATATAAGTGCGTAATCCTTAAATGATATTTCGGAGTCGCCAAGAAGCGAGACATACTTATCAAGTAAGCCCATAAATACACCGTATATCTGCTCGGTCTCTGTCTTCTTTCTGATATCATCCGGATCTCTGTCGCTTAAGGAAAGCGCCTTCTCCTCAAGCTTCTCTTCCGAGCGGTTGTTCTTAATAATCTCATATAATTTAACGGTATAATCTCTTACCGTAGTATTATTCGTATGCGACAAGGTTCTTAAATCGCTTAATCTGTCAAGAAGTGACTCTCGAAGCACATTAAGCTCTCTAAGTTCTTCTTCGGCCATCTTGTCGTATCTGTATTTAAATTCCTGTGAAAATGCCTTGTATCCTTTGATTCTGAAGGATATACAGTAATTCTCAAGTTTCAAGACGTCCTCTTCTTCCATATCCGTAAATCCTGTCTTAAGATAGGCAAATACAGAATCAAAAGAAAAGTCCTCGTCTATTACACGTAATAAGTTCTGTATGTACTGCACGAAAATATGATTGGAGATAGGTTCCTTTCTGTCGATAAAGTAAGGTATTCCTGCATCTTCAAATATCTTCTTTGCATAATCAGCGTAAGTCTCAAGCTCACCGGTACATATGGCAAAGTCTTCGTATCTCTTGCCCCGTCTTACACCCTCGGTTATTATATTAACTGCAGTTTCAAGCTCTTCCTTCGGATTAATGCATTCTTTGATATATATATTACTGTCTTCTCCATGGAATACGGCATTTCTTGTCTTAAATATATTCTTCTCTAGAAAAGCAAGGCCCGGAGCGTTAACAAATCTTCTTTTCTCCGGTTCTTCCATAAAGATATAGTCATTAACAGCAACGCCCGTCTTACCCGCAAGGCGCACCAGACTTTGGATAAAGCAAGCGCTTAAATAGTAGATGTCCTGCACATTCGTGATCTTAAGAGGATCCTTCTTCGGGTCCATTATACAGGTTACATACATGTCGGAGCATAGTGGCATAAGCTTTTCAACGAAGATAAGCTGTATCGGCGTAAAACCCGTATATCCGTCAAAGGCTATAACAGAATCTTTAAGTATCTTAGAGCGTTCCGCCACTTCCGAAAGTCTAAGGAGAAGCTTCTCGGACGTAATATAGGCACCCTCCATCTCTTCCGTAAGGCCTTCGTAAAGAGTAAGTAAATCATTAAGCTTATAACTTAAGTTACTCTCACCTTCTTTATTTAAGAACTCTCTCAAATCATCCGGTGTAATATGATACTGCAGAAACTCGGTGATAATAGACTTAATCTCGTCCAAGTACTGAGGTCTGTCAATTTTTCTTTTTAACACTCGCATTTTGCCTTCATTTTTAAGCGCAACAAGGCGAAGCAAGAGAATCTTGCCTATATCCTCCAAAACCGTCAGGTTCGATATATTAAGTTCCTCGAAGACACGATATGAAAGACGCTCGAAGGACAATACATCAACATTCATGATGCAGTGATTCTCCGAGCGCATTACCATCTGTCTCTGTGTACTTAAAGTAAACTGCTCCGGTACAAGATACAGATATGTCTTATCCGGATTTTTCTTAGCTTCTTCCAATATATGGTCAATGAGGCAGTCGGTTTTACCGCTGCCTGCATTGCCAAGAATAAGATTTAATGCCATATAGACTCCTTAAAATCTCAATACCTTATTTACGATCTGCCATAAAAGCTTCTATCTCGTCAGGTGTACGAATAATATCCTTGGATAATACTTCGCATCCGTTCTCTGTAATAAGAAGGTCGTCCTCGATTCTGATACCGATGCATTCTTCATCGATATATAATCCCGGTTCGTCTGTGATTACGCAACCCGGACGAAGCTTAATGCCTTCTGCGGTACTTGCATCATGTACATCAAGTCCCAAGTGGTGACCTACACCATGCATATAATACTTGGAAAGCTCTGAATCTTCCTTGATAAGTCCAAGTTCTTTTGCACCCTCTGCAAGAACTTTTTTACACTCTTCATTAAGTTCTCTTAATGTCATACCCGGCTTTGCAATCTCTGCAATGTGGCGGTTTGCCTTAAGAACTACTTCGTATACGGCACGCTGTCTGTCGGTAAACTTACCGTTAATCGGGTATGTTCTTGTAATATCGGAGCACCAGCCGTCAGCCTTAGAACCAAGATCGAGTAAAAGAAGTTCTCCGTCCTTGCACTCACATCTGTTGGTCTCATAATGAAGCATTGTTCCGTTATATCCGGATCCTGCGATCGTCTGGAAAGAAGGACCCGATGAACCTAAGTAATGAATTGTATATTCGTAAATTGCCTGTGCCTGATATTCCATCATGCCCGGCTTAAGCTCTCTCATTACAGCTTCAAGGCCCTGACGTGTCATATCAACGGCATGCTTAATTCTCTCTACTTCTTCAGAATCCTTGGACATACGAAGATATGCGATTATATCATATGCATTCATAAGCTTAACGGACGGATTCTTTCTGTGGAAATTAAGGGCTTTCTTATGGTTAAAGTCAAGCTCCTCACTTGCATCATGATGATAAAGGTCGTAATAAGCCGCCTTAACAGCACATGTTGTAAGAAGACGTGCGAACATATTATCAAAGTTCTCGATATATGCAACTGCGTCAACTCCGCTTATTTCCTTTGCTTCATCCTTAGTAAGCTTCTTGCCGAACCACTTCTCGTTTAACGGATCCGCTTCCTCAATGTAAAGGGTTGTCTTAACTTCATCCCCTGTCTTATCGATGAAAAGGCACATATTGTCTCTGTCGATATCCGTAAGATAACGGAAGTTCTTATTAACTTCGAACTTGTAGCACTCATCCTCGCTTACATGAACTTCTTCCCCCGAATAAAGAACGAGAACGCTTCCCTTCTCCATTCTGTCAATTACTGCCTGACGGCGCTTTTTTAAGCACTCTACACTCATTTTACTTCTCCTACTCCGGATAGATCATTCTATCCTCTGTTATATTTAATAAAACTTCTCTATAATACTTTTCCGATACGTATTTCGCCATCGGAAGATTAAGATCTAAATAATTGCCGCAATCTCTTGGTGACTTACCCGGAATCTCTCCCTCGTAGTCTGCCATCCACTTAAACATTGCGCTAAGTAAATCAATTATGTCAGAAGGTTTTAAGTCCCCGGCCAATATAAGATAGAACCCCGTTCTGCATCCCATAGGTCCAAAGTAAATAACCTTATCCTTCCAGCTTACATCATTTCTAAGGTATGTCGCACCAAGATGC
>JAEEGF012252069.1_pt1 | contig 31905 bp, 22 predicted proteins | sample 9134171 | NCBI WGS metagenome assembly JAEEGF01 (sample SAMN16246542, study PRJNA631951) | gut metagenome | biome: gut microbiome; feature: rumen; material: AP-attached | host: Bos | place: Iran: Karaj | collected 2018-10 | reverse complement strand
GGATGCAAGAACCGACGTAACGGCTTACGGCGTTCCCGCAACGAAGCTTGCTGCAGACAACGGAATGCCTACCCTTGCCAACATGATTCTCGTCGGCAAGATGATCAAGGAAACCGGAATCATCTCCACCGAGAACATCGACAAGATCATCGATAAGATTGTCAGCGCCCGTCATCAGGACCTTAAGGAACTGAACGCCAAGGCAATCAAGATGGGATTTGACTACGCAGAGTAGGAGGGTCTCGAAGCTTTGATTCGAGTAAAGTGAAACTGTAAACCCGGCCGTCGCATCGTGCGACGGCCGGGTTTTTGCTGGTTTTCCGCCTGTCTTGGCGCTTCCGGCGGGGATTCGGCCCCCCGGAGACGGAAATTTGCCTCTAGGCACGCCGGATTTCTCGGAGCCACTCCTTGCTAAACAGCAACATCGGCCCCCCGGGGACGGAAATCTGTCTGTAGGCACGCCGAATTTCTCGGAGCCACTACTCGCTAAATAGCAACATCGGCCCCCCGGGAAGCCAAGACGTCTTCCAAGGGGGCCGTTTCTGCGGAAGCTATAGTTCGGCGGAAGGGGAGCGCGGCCCACCGGAGGCAGGGATCTGCCTGTAGGCACGCCAGGCCGGCTTAATAACCGGTTTTCCAAAGTTTCTCGTAATAAGTATTATTCTAAGTATAGGCCGATTAACGCGACCGGAATCCGAATGATTGCAAATGCGGTATCCACGCAGATGTCCACCGCGCAATCGACTGCGTGCTTCACCGTCCGTGAGAATATCTGCGAGTTCGCCATGTCATAGATGAAACAGAAGCTGATGAACAATGCCGCGAGCCACGCCCAGATGCTGACGTCCCAGCCGGCGAGGGAAGTAATCGCAGCGGCCGGCACCTGACCGATGGAGCCGATACCGAGCATCGGAAGAAGCTTGTCGCAATAGTCCGGACATATGCATGCGAAAAATGTCACAACAGCCGTCACGCACAGGACAACCACAACAGCCTGTAATACAACTTCCGCACCGGACTTCTCGGAGAACAGATCAATGACGGAAGCCGCAACGATACCGACCGGAGCCACAATCATGAAATAACCAATGATCATCATGAACGCATACGGAACTACCGTTGCCAGAACAACACCAGAGATAAAGACTGTAATATAGAGTAATCCGAGAATAATCGGATTCAGACTCTTCATATAATCCTGAAAACAAATAAGCAGAAGCAGATTGATAGCCCATCCGATGACCACGATGCCGCCCTGAATCAGGTTAAACATCCTCGCGGGAATTTCTCTGTCAAACACCGAATCATCCGTAAGCCGGTCACGCTTTCTTCCTGTCTCAAAAAGATTCATTTCATTCCTTCCCCCCCAAAAAAAATACTATCCTCTGAAAAAGCCCCCTGCTACCACATGCGCAGCAGCAGGGGAGATAGTAACATATTACTCAATTACTGCTCCACAAAGCGAAGCGTAAGATGATGGTTTGGAATATGGACCTGATCTCCGGGGTATGACACAGCTGAAGATTGGCCGGAATTAGATTCCCAATGTGAACTGTTGGTGATTGTTAAATTGGGGTCGTTAGTCGGAAAATCAGGTGCATTGAAACTATATTTTTCCGAATCCTTAACTTTATATTGCATCCCGGGGATAGGCGTCCCGTCGTCGTAGCAGAATGTAATAGTATAAGACCATTCCGCATTAAGAAGTTCGCCGTCAATGAGTTTACTGGTATCATCCTCAGATAATGCCGCATTTTTACCCACGACAACACTACGCGACCGGTTATACCAACCGGCAAAGTCCTTTTCAACCGTATCCGATAAAGCCATCGGAGTGAAGGAGCGACCTTTTACAATTGTCGCTGTGGCGCCTGTACTTGTATAATTGTCGCCGTATTCTATGGTAATCACTTCACCCCAGACAGGTATTAATTCCAGACTGGCATTTGTGCCTTGGGCTATAGAAGTGAGTTTTTCTGTAGGCTGTGTATTATAGTTATCCCATCCTAGAAAACCACGTGAGGATTCATCTGCAAGGATAGGAAGTGTTACCCCCAAACCTTCCAGATAGTAACCGGGGGCATTGGCAGGAATAGGCGCATCGCCGGGAAGAAGTACAGAGCCTTTATCGTCTCGGTATGTTATAGTATAAACTCTTCGATAATCAGCATAAAGGTTAACATCTCCGGTTGAGCCGGCTGAAATCTGATTTACAATAGTGCCATTCGGAGCATTCTTCCAACCGTAGAAACTGTATCCTGAAGGCGAGGACATAACCGGAAAACTACCGGATGGTATTCCATTATATGTTGAATAACTGGTAATAGGCGCATTAGTCTCAAAATACGTTTGTGTGTTGAAATCATAATCATGAAAATATACTGAGAAGAGATAGTTATCCTCATCTGCAACGAGAATAATGTCCTCTTTGAATGTGGCAGGTATTTCGGTTATTTTTTGCCCATTATATGTCCATCCGTTGAAAGCATTGTAGGAATCCTTTTGATTGCTTGTCAGCTTTGTTATTGTCGCATAAGGAAGAGAGGAAACGCCTTCACCTTCTTTGTAGGTAGAAGGACTTAGATTTAACAGTTTATTCCCTGCCTTATCCATATACGTAATCGTATGCGTCGGAACCGCGGTCGGTGTCGGCGTCGGTGTACTGGTCGCCGTAGGCGTAGGGGTATTCTGTGCCGGCTGTTGCTGCGCCTGCGTAGGAGTAGGTGTGTTCACCTTTGCCGTAGGCGTATTCGTCGGCTTCGGGGTAGGCGTCACGGTGCCGGTCGGCTCTTCCGTAGGTGTAGGAGTCTCGGACGGCTCCTCGGTCGGAGTGGGCGTTTCGGTAGGCGTAGGCGTCTCGGTCGGAGCCTCGGTAGGAGTCGGCGTCTTGGTCGGAACAGCCGTTACATCTTGCGTCGGGACAGGCTTTCCGGAACGCACGGCAAGAACTGCGTCGATGACTTCTTTCGGAAGCTTGCCTTCCGCGCCGGCTACCGCTTCCGGATTGACATTGTCCGGGAAGAAATACCACTCATTGTTGTACAGCACGCCGAATACACCCGTTATCGTCGAGCCGGTATTCTGGTGTACGTCACCGGTTCCGGTATCCAGACGAGGTGCGGTATCGCCCCAGAAGACAGTATTCTCAAATACCTGACATTGCTTTACGTAAATCGTACCGCAGGTCTGCGCTTCGGTCGTGATGAAGTAGAGACCGTTTCCGGCAGAAACTGTACGGGTCGAGTAAACGACGCAGCCGTCAATGACCTCAAAGACGGTAACATCGACCGTTCCTTCAAGAACGTACTGATAGGTGATATAGACGGTCTGACCTTCTGCTAAGAGCGACTTGACATATTCCATACCTGCCTCATCAATCTTACCCTCGAGGAAGGACAGGTCATCGCCGGGCGCAACCTTCCAAACGATGGTATGCGTTACGGTACCGCGGATTGCCATCGTCGTATTTGGCGTTACAACGTCGTAGGAAGACTTGGAGGATAGTTTTTTCTGTATCTCTGTCAGCATGCTGCCCTGTTCGATATAAATGATGGTCTTGCTGTTGGCAGCAGTACCGGCAGCCTGCAGGGAGATAACGGTATTCTCCTCGAGATAGACGTATTTGTCGCCGTCCAGCTTGAGGCGCGCAAAGCCGCCGGCCGGAACCGACAGCCCGTCGCCGGAGCGGAGTTTCATCTGCGGATAAGCGTCGTAATTGTTTCCGTCGCGGGACACGCTGACCTTGCCCTCCACCTCGACAACGATGATGGAGCGGTAGGCCTTGCCCTTGCCGGTAAGGAGAAGCACAAGCACGACTGCAACTACTACAACGCCTGCACCCGCGCCGCAGAAGATGGCCCATTTCTTCATGTGTTCGCGCCCCCGTCTTTCTCAAGAATATACTGCGTAAAATGTGACACCAGTTCGCCGTCCAGCTTGCCTTCCCCTACCATGGAGGAGAGGATCGCAAGCGCTTTGTCTCTCGGAACGGCTTTCTTATACGGCCGGTCGTCGGCCGTTAACGAATCGTAAATATCGGAAATCGTCATGATCCGGACTTCCAGCGGCAGGGAATCCGCCGTAGCGCCGTTCGGGTATCCGCTTCCGTCGAGATACTCGTGATGCGCGGCTGCCAGCTTCCGTACATCGTGGAACGCATCGGTAAATGTGATCTTCGAAAGGATGCGGTCCGTATAGACGACATGCATCTCAATGATCTTTCGTTCCTCCGCGGTGAGCGTGCCCTTCACGATCATCATCTCGTGCATTTCCTCGTCATTGAGGAACGGAACAACTTCGCCCGTGTCGGGATCGGTCACTGTGAAGCTCTGTAAGGCCTGTATGGCGCTTCTTTTGCCTTCATCGAGGAAACCCGCGGTATTGCACGTCCGGATCAATTCACGGCCGTTACAGAACGTTTCAAGACGTTCTTTGAATTCCTCATCTGAAGTCTTTCCGCTAAGGTGCTCCAGTCGGAGGAGCGCTTCCATGTATTTCCAGCGGTTTTCGATGATCGGGAGCCGGTAATCGAGCCGGTCCGGTTTATTCATAATCTCAATCGGGGTAATCAGCTTGCCGACGTCATGCACCATCGCGGCCATGACAAGCTGTTCGCGGCGCTCTTCGGTAAGCGGGTCGTCGCCCTGCGCCTCGCCGATCCGCATCAGGTAGCGGGCGAAGCCGTCACAGTACTCGGCCACATGAATGGAGTGATTCGCGTTGTACGGCGTGCGCTGGTCGATTGCCGTCGTGAGAGACTCGACGAAGGAATATAACATGTCACGCAACTGCTGAACGAGGATCATGTTCGACAGGGAGATGGCGGCCTCGGAAGCAATCGAGAAAACGATGCGTTCGCTGTCCGCGGAGAATCCGGTAATTTCTCCGGAAGCATCGGTCGCGTTGATTAACTGCAGCACGCCGATGACTTTGCCGTCATGATCAATCAGAGGAACCACGAGCATGGACTGCGTGTGGTAACCGGTAATGCTGTCGTATTTCTTCGGGCCCTGCCAGTCGAAAGAGGAGTCGTGGTAGACGTCCTCGATGTTGATTGTTTTCTTGTGGATTGCGGTGTAGGCGCATACCGAGCGCTCGTCCATCGCCACCGGCGGCATTGAATCGATCGGCTCGCCGTTTCCGCCCTGATACACCTTCATTGTATGGTTCCGAAGAATCATAAACTCAAGATGATCGTCCTTAAGAAGGTAGAGCGTTCCGGCGTCGCAGCCGGAGATTTCCATACATTCGCTGATCAGTTTATCAAGCAGCTTCGGATAGCTTTTCTCAGCGGTCAGGCTGATGGCGATGTCCAGAATCCGCTGCATGTCATTCGTGATTATCATGGTGATACCTCTCAAAAAGACGGCAAATGCCGTTTTTCCCCGCCTTAGGACGGAAAGGATACGGAACGCAGGAACTGAAGCGACTTCATAAGCCGGTCCCTGCCGGAAACTTCGATCAATACCGACGGATCGCAGGAGAGAAGAGCGGGATTCTTAAGGACCGACCAGTCAATCTTTCCGCTTCCGATCGGAAGGTGCTGGTCTTCCTGCCCGTCATTATCATTCATATGGATGTGCCGGATATGTCCCGAAAGCGCTTCCGTCCAATCCTTTACGGAAGCCTGCGAAAGGAACGCATGCGCAATGTCAAGGCACACTCCGAAGTTCGGTACGTCCGCCATTCCTTCGGAAACCCGAAGCAATAAGTCCGGCGTGTCATCGAACATGTTCTCAAGGTAGATGTTCACGTCCGGATTATTACGGCAAATCTCATGCCAGTACTCGATATTCCGTTCCGCCCAGCGGTCCCGGTACGCCTTCGATTTGAAATCCGACAGGTAGTTCGTGTGGAAGACGACTCCCCGCACGCCGAGTTCCCCGGCAATCTCAATGCTCTGCTTCACCCGGTAGTCCGAAGCCTTTCTTATCAGCGGGTCGCTGCTCGACACGGTAATGTCGAGAAATGCACCGTGAAGTGTGTCAAGGGTCGTATTGCGCCCGAGGCCTTTATAGGTTTTTACAATCTCGGAAACCAAGGCCCGGTCGTCGAGAACGGACGGCTGGAAAAATTCGTTGTACTCAAAGCAGAGGTCGTTTTGTTCGGCAATCTGCGCCCACGCTTCCGCGTCCCGATATTCGGGAATGCATTCGAGAATCATAATTTCACCCTGTATACAAAGATTTTATGGGATTTGCCCTTCAGCGGGATTTCGCCGACGTCCTCGGTTTCGATCCGGCCTTCGAGGCGTTTCTTTACTTCTTCGCTGATCAGTATCTCACCGGCCTTGGCGTTGCTCTCAAGACGGGACGCCGTGTTGACCGTGTCGCCGATGGCGGTGTAGTCCATTCGGAAGTTGCTGCCGATGTTACCGATAATGGCTTCGCCGCAGTTCACGCCGATGCCGTAGCTGACCTTCTTTCCGAACTTCTCCATCAGTTTCTCCGCAAGGGCATCGGAGGCTCTTGCAATATCGCAGGCGGTCATTACCGCGCGGTATACGTAATCGTCAAGATCGAAGGGCGAGTTGAATACGGCCATCGCCGCGTCGCCGATGAATTTGTCGAGGGTTCCTTTGTTTTTGAAGATGGCGTCCGTGATCACGCCGAAGTACTCATTCAGGATGTCTACGACTTCCTCAGGCGTCAGGTTCTCGGACATCGTCGTGAAGCCTCTGATATCGACAAATAGAACAGCGATGTCTTTATGGCGTCCGCCGAGCTGCAGCTCGTAAGTACCGGAGCCGGCCACGTCGTCAACGATCTCGGGCGCGACGTACATGCGGAAGGCGTGATTGATCTTCTGTCTCTCGTAACGTGCCGCCAGGTAATGGTAGACGACGATGCCAATCATCAGAAGGACGCAGGTGAGCGTCATATAAAGAAGCATTACGTAAATCCCGTTCTTATAAAGAATCAGGGACGAAACGAAATGAACGATCAGCGTGCCCGCGCAGAGGCAGAGGCCTTTGACGATACTTGTATGTAATAAAGCGAAACAGAGAAGTCCGCTTACAATTGCATATATCCAGGCAAGGACATTGGAGTTTGCGTCGGTCTGCAGGCGGCCCTCGTAAACCGCTTCCATGATGTTGGCGTGAATTTCCACTCCGTACATGCGGGATACGTCGTTGTCATTTTTGATAAGGATTTTAAAATCGTCCTGCAGACCGGAGGCGTATGCACCGACCAGAACGATGTTGTTTGCGAAGCGCGCGGTGTCCTGTCCGTCCTGCAAAAGGTCATACATGGAGATGCTGTCGAAGTCTCCGGGACCGGAGGTGTAGGAGAAGCGGTACTTGACATATTTTTTTCCGGAATAGTCCGGAATCGAGATCGAAGCATACTCCGGATGCATCGCTTTATAGGTCGGATTGGCTTCTACAAACTCAGTGAATTTTTTGAGTGTTTTGACGGATAAGCTGTCATACCAGACATTTTCGTACCAAATTCCGGTAAATGCGGTGGTGATGTAATCGTACCGGTCGGGCTCACAGTTGACGAGACCGCAGGCGACCACATTCTTCAGTTCCTCATAGGGAAATGTCATGGAATCGACCTTGGTTTCCAGGCTGTCCCCGGATACGTGCTTCGAGGTAATCGCGTTGATTCCGACTACGGTATTGCCGTACTTCGAAGCGGCTTCCACCAAAGCGGCGTCGCCTTCCGCATCCTTATGGCCGGTGAACATGATATCGAATACGATGACGGCCGGACGGTGCTCGGCGGAATTCAGCTTATCAATCATCTTCGCGTAGAGCTCGCGGCTCCATGTGGAAGGCTGACCGTATTCCTGAATGGTTTTCTCATCAATCTGCACGATACTGATCGGAAGCGTGCTGACGGATTCCGTCTGGTAAACGGTGTCCGTGAACTGCGTATTCAGCGTGTTCAGAAGGTTGTTCCGCTTCGTGATGATGAACACGAGAACCGCAACAAGCAATGAAATTCCGATACAGATCTTAATGTTCGGGGTAGGGCGCTTTCGACCGCGTGCCATAATGTCTTCCTTTCCGATTCCGTCAGAATGGTTTACCTTTTCGGTAAAAACAAATTCCTTAATAAATATACCAAAAATGAGAGGCAAAATCAACCGCTGTCAACAGAAAAAGTAAATAATATTTCCCAAAAATTCAGAAACAGTTAAGAATTGTACAAGAGTTGCGTAAAGACTTTCACATTTGCCGGTGTTATTATGAGTGCGTAAACAGCCGGACAGGGATGTGCTCCGGCGAGAAGATTGAGAGAAGAAAGAGGAGAATAAGACGATGAATGAGAACAAGACAGGGATTGTAACGGCGAAGGATATTTCGAAAACTTTTTCCAATGAGACGGTGCAGCAGCACGTGTTAAAAAATTTAAATCTTACGATCTACCGCGGTGACTTCACGGTCATCATGGGAAACTCCGGATCCGGTAAGAGCACACTTCTTTATACGCTTTCCGGAATGGACCGGCCGTCCCTCGGAACGGTGACCTACCACGTGGACGAAAAGGACGTCGAGATCTCGCATTACACGAACGACGAGCTGGCGCGCTTCCGCAGAGACCATGCGGGCTTCGTGTTCCAGCAGAACTACCTGAACGATTCGATGAGCGCGCTCGACAACGTTATGGTGTGCGGACTTTTGAAAAAGGGTGACCGCAAGGCTCTTGCGGAAAGAGCGAAGAAGCTGATGGAGCAGGTGGAACTTAACGAGCAGGATCAGCGGAAGTTCCCGACGCAGCTCTCCGGCGGACAGCAGCAGCGCGTAGCCGTAGTAAGAGGCGTCATCAACGAACCCGAGATTCTGTATGCCGACGAGCCGACCGGCGCGCTGAACTCCCAGAATACGGAGAACGTACTGAATATTCTTACGGATCTGAACAACCGGGGACAGAGCATTGTTATGGTAACGCACACGATTAAAGCAGCCGAACGCGGCAACCGCATTCTGTACCTTGCCGACGGTGTCATCACGGCGGAAGCCGACCTCGGTCCGTACATGGGCGACTACCGCGACGAAAACAATCCGAATCTTGTCGTAGCAAAGGAACGTCATGCGAAGCTTAAGAGCTTCCTTCAGGAAATGGGGTGGTAAGATGTATAAGCTGTTCTTTATTGCCCGTAACAATATCAAGAAGCAGAAAGGCGACATGATCACATTTCTCGCATTTACCCTTCTTGCCTCTTATCTGATCTTCCAGTGCGCAAGCGCGCTTCTCGGAACGGGAAAGGTGATGAACCGCCGTTTTACCGAGGTGAACGGAGCGCATGTCATGATACTCGGCGGTAACTCGGAGGAAGAAACCAAGGCCTGGACCAACGCGTTTCTTACGAATCCGAGTATCGTGGATTTCGAGACGGTGCCCTTCGTGAACATGTACGGAGAATACCGGAACGCAAAGGACGACGAGTATCAGGAATACACGATCTACGCGGAGCCTTATACGACTGCTTCCCGTATGATGCAGATGCATCTCGATACAGCTGACCTTACGGAAAATGACATAATCATTCCGTTCTACTTAAAGAGCCGGTTCAAAATCGGAGATACGATGGTGTTGCGCTATGATAATAATGTTTATGAGTTACGTGTCGCCGGATACGCAGAGGACCCGTACTTCTCCTCCTCCGTCAACATTACGGTCTACTACTGCTACCTGTCTAAGTCTATGCTCGACCGGATCACAACCGAGAATCCGAACCGGGCAGGATGGGGTACCGTGTACCGCGGAATCATTGACCAAACTAAGCTTGATGACGGACTTGAGACCATGACGGTTGAGAAGGAAATCTGCGAGAGCTATCTGAACAGTATCCTTCCTTACATGGAGATCACTCCCGAGAAGAATTACACCGGTTACACTTCGGTTAACTGGCATATGATCCGCGGCGGAGCGCAGTTCCTTCCGCAGGTTGTGATGGGTATCGTGCTGATGTTCGGTGTGCTGATTCTGGTCATCGCATTTGTCATCATTTCCCACGGCGTGAAGAATTTCATCGTCCGGAATATGAAGAACACCGGTATCCTGGAGGCTTCCGGTTACACGGCTTCGATGCTTCGATGGGCGCTTGTGCTGCAGATTGTGCTTGTGGCATTGCTCGGTTCCTTAATAGGTGTCGGCCTCGGAGTCGCCACCAGCGGTGTTTTCGGAAACGTGGTCAGCAGTGTGCTCGGACTTTCCTGGAACCAGCCGGTCATGTGGGGTGTTGCGGGACTGACTGTGCTCGGAATGGTGCTTGTGACCTTCCTGCTTGCGATGGTAATCGGCCGTGTATATAAGAGGATTACGGTGCTTGACGCGTTGAGAGGCGGCATTAACACCCATAACTACAAGAAAAACCATGCTCCCCTTGACCGGACAAGTCTTCCGCTTCCGGTTGCGATGTCCGTAAAGAGCACTCTCGGAAATGCAAAGAACAGCATTCTCCTGGTTGTCATCACCGCGATTCTCGCAATTGCGATGGCATGCGGCTTCGGCATGTACGAAAGCTTCGGCGCGAAGCCGGAAACTCTGCTTGAAATCATGGGAATGGAAGCCGGCAAGGTTTATATGTCGAACGGTGATCCTACACTTGCGGATGAGTACCGCAAGATTGACGGTGTCACGAATGTACTTGTACAGAAGGGCTTCGAGCCGATTGTCACATTTGACGGCAAAGAAAAATCCGCTTACACCTATACCGAGGATGATGTTAACCACCGCGTATATCTGAAGGTGCTTGCAGGACGTGTACCGGTACATGAGAACGAAATCATGCTGACGCAGGTGCTGGCAGAAGATCTCGGCGTTAAGATCGGCGACGTCGTGACCGTGAAGAACGGCACGAAGAGCGCGGATTACATCGTAACCGGTTTCGACCAGCGGATGGAGCGCATGGGGCGCACCATGAACCTTACCATCGAAGGCGCGGAGAGGCTGCTCGGCAAGATTTCAAGGATGGACATCCTGATTTCCGCGGAGGACCGCGTGAGTTTTGAAGAACTGTCGGAGAAGGTGAAGGCAATCGCCGACGCCGGCGGCGACACGAAATATGTGATCGTGAACTCCGAAAAGAACATGGAATCCACCATGGGAACCATCGCCGTGGCGCTTCGGATTGTGTGTATTGTCATCGCCGTGATTACGCTTCTGATTGTGGTATTTACCGAGACGCTGATCATCCGTGCTAAGATCACGAGAGAGTGGCGTTCCATGGGTATCAGCAAGGCGCTCGGCGCAACGAGCGGGCAGTTGGTTCTGCAGATTATGCTCTCAAATCTTCCCGCCGTAATCCTCGGAAGCGTCATCGGCGTTGCAGTTTCCGAGTATGCCGGAAGATTCCTCTGCCGCACAATCTTCTCCCTGTTCGGACTGAAGAAGATTGACTTTGTCACTCCGTTCCACTGGATTCTTCTGACGGTATTCGGAATCGTTATCATGGCAGCAGTGAGCGCCGCATTAATCGGTCTCCGCGTCCGCAGAATGAAGCCCGTCGAGATGATTACGGAGGAGTAGAAATTCTTGCTTTTCTTGATTTGTACCGCCTGGTCTCCGCTCTACAGATGCCAGGCGGTACAGGTTTCCGTTTAGAGGTGACGGAACCATTCTGAAAATCTTTGGTTTTCACCAAAATACCGCCCAGAGACCAATCCATGGTCCCCGGGCGGTATTTTGGTGAATCATATCTCTTTTATTGAGTTATCTTTCTTGTGCTCATTATAATCCGTACCGCTCAACAGGATAGGAAGAGATCACGGGCGGTACAAATCCTGATTTTTTTGTTTTTTTCAGCCTCTCGGATTTGTGCTCATTTTGATTTGTACCGCCTCGCCACAATCATAAGATTATTGAGCGGTACAAGCAATGTGACGCGGGAAAATGACCACCAAAAAGTGGACACGAGCATACTTCTTGGGCGGTTTTTTCATGAAACAGATTCCCGATAGTTATGTCAGTCTGCTTTTTCCCAACTCATTTTAGGTTTTCTCTTTTTCTTGACGCAATCTACCAGGTACAGGTTTATCAGGGTTTGGTAAGGAATTCCGGACTCGATGGCCTCTTGCTTAAAGTAGTCGACCACGGCAGGTGATAACTTGATAGTCACCTGCTTTTTCAGCTCCTTAGTATAGGGGTTGCGTTGCGGATTCAGATTGTCAACATCATATTCCTTTAACATATCTTTCCGTCTCCTTGACTACCATTCTACACATAAATATATAATAATTATAAAATATTGTCAAGGGTTGCACAATTCACATCAGTTTTCTCTTCACCATTCTTTCGATTATTTCGGGACGGAGCGGACAATCCAGGGTTTCCTCGGTCATAATCAGATTCTCACCGATATAGAATCCGTTGGCTCCATATATTTGAAGTATGTAAGCGGCTCTTGCCGCATATTCCGGATCATCCATCTTACCCCGGTGCTCCCAGTAATAGACTTCACGTGTTCGCATATTCAGGCAACGAAAATCTGGGTGTACGATGCCCAATCCTTCAAGATACAGCGGGTACTCATATTGATAGGGAATGTTATATCTGGCCAGAGTTTCGGCAATCATCCATTCCGATTTTGAACGAACGGAATCCCCTTGCTGTGTCTCAAACTTTTTGTTTTTTATGTAGGACTGATAGGAGTCGTAATCCTCAGAGAGGAAGGTCTGCCGGTACTGCTCGTCGGTGTCATACAGGCGGTTTACAAGACGTTTTCGACCGGGAAGCAGGTGTTCATACACCTCGTTATAGTCGGTTGGACCACTCTTAATGAGAAACGTCTTAACCGCACTTAGGTCTTCATAGGCTCTGCAAAGCAGATCTTCGCGAAACTCATAGTTCGCAATTTGTGCGGCCTCATCCCAGCGCTCCTTCGGAAGGTATTGCCATCGCGCACTGGATGCATTCCTGATATAGTATTGCGGGTATTTCCTGCAATTGGTGGAGCGAAGTTCAGCTTCCGGCTTCTTGCGGTTCTTCCGCTTCATTTCTCCGATGAACTGTTCAATTAGAGCCTTCCTTTCGGTAAGCAAATCCAGAATTCGATTGCGGTTATATGTAAGCTGAAAATAATCCATTTCAATTCCCCCAGATAGGTCAATGTCATCAGTATACCCGCCCCTTGTATCCCGAAACAATCGTCATATCGCATGGAAAATGCCTTTTTCTTTGTTTACTGTCACGACGGTTCGGAGGGGTGGAACAGGAAAATCCCGTTATTATGTTACATTTTCCGCGGATATTTCGGTAAATGTGACAACAGTAATTCGGTTGCTTTTGTAGACATAGAATGATATAATATGTCTATGGAGGTGATGGCAATGTATATACCACAAGAAGTAATCAGACCGTCTGCAGACTTAAGGAATCACTATAATGAGATATCCAAACAGTGCCGTGAGGGGAAGGAAGTAGTAATTATTACAGTAAATGGGAGAGGGGATACCGTGTCCCTCGGATATGAAGAATACAAGAGAATGAAAGCAAGAATCGAATTGCTTGAAATCCTTGCAGAAGCGGATGAGGATGTGAAGTACGGCAGAGTTGCGCCCATGCAGGAAACTTTTGATGATTTGAGAGGTCTTCTGAAGGAGGGCAAGTCTTGAAGTACGAAGTAATTAGAACCGCCACGGCGGATTCCCTGATCCGAAAGATTGTCCTGTACGTTGCGGAGAATTTCGGCAATGAGGTTGCCTTAGCGAAGTTGGACAATTTGGAAGGAGCAATCATGAATCTTGGGGGCAATCCGTATCTGGGCGTTGAACCGAGGTATTCGGTGTTAAGGAGACAGGGATATCTGGTTCTGATTCTTGAAAAGGATCTTGTTTTTTACAAAGTCGATGAGGCCAAAAAACAGGTTGTCATCTATGCCGTTGTCGACCAGCGGCAGGATTATCTGAGCATCATCCGTGGGCTATAGGAGCGCTATGCGTTTCTCCCTTTGGATGCCGTCCCCGCGCGGATTTTCTGTGGCGGATTCCGGGGGACTGTGGTACAATGAAAGAAGGTGCGAGGCACAAGGCGCGGCGACGGCCGCGAGGGCGGAATTATCATTTCGAATGAGAGAGTGAGAGTATGCATTACCGGGTCTTAATTGTGGATGACGAAATCGAGCTGGCGAAATCCACCGCCGAATACATGGAAATGTTTGACATCAAAACGGCATATGTGGACAGTGCCGCTTCCTGCTATGCTTTCTTTGCGGAAAATGACACGGAGCTGATTCTTCTCGACATCAACCTGAAGGACGGCTCGGGCTTCTCCGTATGCCGCAAACTCCGGGAGGAGTACCGGCTGCCGATTCTCTTCATTAGCGCCCGCCAGAGCGATGACGACGTGCTTGCCGCGTTAAGCATCGGCGGTGACGATTACATTAAAAAGCCCTACAGCCTTTCGGTGCTTCTTGCGAAGGTCAAAGTTAACCTGAAACGTTTGGCGGAGCTGCGCGCGGCCGAACAGAACACGGCTGGTACGGGTACGGCAGGACCGGGCGCAGGAAGGCAGACCGCCCCGCAGGATGCCGCAAGCAGCGAGCTTTCCCTTGATTCCGCCACGATGTCCGCAATCCGCCGCGGGAAGCGTGTGCCCTTAAAAGCGAAGGAATTCTCGCTTCTTTCCTGCCTTTACGAGCGCCGGAATACAATCGTCACAAAGGAGGACCTGTTTCGCGAGGTTTGGGGCGACGCCTTCTACACCGACGGCACGCTGAACGTTCACATAAGAAAGCTTCGCGAGAAACTTGAGGATAACCCGAATGAGCCGGAGCTGATCAAGACCATCTGGGGTACCGGCTACATTCTTTCATTGGAGGACGGCAAATGAAACAGCTGCGTACATTGTTCATCGGCTTTCTTCTTCTGATGGGCGTGCTGTATCTGGTTATCGGTTATCTCGCGGGAGGACTTAAGTATGATCAGCGCGACATGGTGGACTATAACGATAAGATTTACCGCATCACGGAGGATTATCTTTCCGGAAAGAGTGCGGCGGAGATCGAAAAGACCTATGACTGCCGCCTGCTTCTTAACGGTTCAGCGGACAGCGCCGAGCTTATTAAGCTTCAGTCAGCAAGGGCGCTCGTGATGGATTTTGCGCCGGAGGGAACCGTGATCGGGAAGGTCTGCTGGAACGATTCCGAAGGATTATACGACAATAGTAGAAAGGCAACAATAAAGACACTTCAGCTGTTCTGGCTGATTCTTCTCATCACCGGATCCGTGTTGCTTCTTGCCGTGGATTATTACCTGATCCGTCCGTCGCGGGAGCTTCGGAATTACGCAGGAGAAATCGCGAAAGGCAATCTTGATGTTAAACTTCCGATCCGGAAACATAACCCGTTCGGAAATTTCGCCGAGGGGTTTGATCTGATGCGCGAGGAGCTCCGGAATGCGAAAGAGCGCGAGGCTGCGGCGGAGATCGCCAAAAAGGAACTCGTTGCCGAGCTCGCTCATGACATCAAAACGCCGGTTGCGACCATCATCGCGACCTGCGAAGTGCTTTCCGCTAAGGCTCAGCGACGCCTTGAGGCCAATCCCGACGACGAGGAAACGAAGGACGTTCTCGAAAAATCAGACGTCATCGCCCACAAGGCGGAAACCATCCACAGCCTGATGGACAACGTCTTCCAGACGACGCTCGAGGAACTCTCAAGGATCGAGGTCAATCCCAGGGAGGAGAGCACCGAAACCATCGAATCGTATTTCCGTAATCTGAAGAATTACGGTAAGATAATTGTTGAAAACCGCATCCCGCAATGCCTTGTATATATGGACCGGCTGCGGATGGAGCAGGTTATCGACAACCTGGTCGGCAACTCGAAGAAGTACGCGAATACCGACATCCGCGTCAGCTTCGACGAGGTGGAGACAGCGTCCGGTGACGGCGCATCGATGACATTTGTCCGAATCCGCGTAAGCGACAGCGGCCCGGGCGTGCCGGAGGAAGAGCTTCCGCTCATCACCGAGAAGTATTACCGCGGCTCCTCGGTCAAGGACAAGGCCGGCTTCGGGCTCGGTCTGTACCTTGTAAAGACTTACATGGAACGGCAGGGCGGCGGCATGGAATGCTACAATAATGACGGATTTACCGTCGAATTGTATCTGAAAAAGGTTTGACGGATTTGCCGTCGAATTGTAACTGAAATGGCATTGACGGATTCTGCGTTGTGTGGAATCCGTTTTTGTGCTAGAATGAAAGAGCAATGCACCGCGCAGGTCATAAGGAAAAATCCTTATGAAACATCGCAGAAAGGAGGCCGTATGTTTACCTGGAATTATTCGTACATATCCCGTGCAAGACTCGAGACGGACTTATCGCAGATTGATACCGAACAGGGCGAAGGCGACGTTCTGGTCCGGATTCATACGACCATCCATCTTGGGGAGGAAGCGGTGGAACTGGCCCGCTTTATCAAAAATCTGATCCCGCGGGCGAAGATTATCGGAACCAGTACCTCGGCCGCCATTAACCGCGGCAAGCTTACGATGAATCAGTGTGTTATTTCGGTCACCGTGACACAGTCAGCGAGCATCCGCTCGATGATGCTTCCGACGATTGATGCGGCGACCGGCATGCCGCTTTCCGTTGACGGGGTATGTGATATCGCAAAACCTTCCGTGATGCAGCCCGGAATGAAGATTCTCTTCGCATTTCTCGCCGGGCGGTTTTACAACTTTGAGCGGATGGTGGATCGGGTCAACACGTGCGCGCCCGGCACCCGCATGATCGGCGGAATCGTGAATTATTCAGATATCGGAAGACAGAAGGAGTCGGAAGGGGGCTTTGTTTTCGACGAGAACGGGTACTCGAAACAGGGGCTTCTGCTCTGCTCCCTGGCCGGCGGGGAACTGGCGGCGGTAACCGACTACGCGACGGGAGCGCAGGCAATCGGGGATTCCTATCCGATTACCGATGCCTTCGGCAGCTGCATATTAAAACTCGGTGAAGTCGACGCGGCGAAGGAGTACCGCTCCGGCGTCGGCAACGCGCTTCGGAGGCGCCCCGAGCTTGCAAACCTGTTCCCGCTTGTTTACGCGGACGAGGAGGATATCCCCGTCCCGATTACCTATGCGGAAGGAAAGACGCTCGCGGAGCTGTTTCCTCCGGAAAGTCCCGCCTATCGCGAAGCCTACGCGGCGCGCCCGGACATTGATGCCGGAGTTCGGCGCGAGAGACTTCTTACAAACCATAACGTTACCGTCGGGCGAAGTCTTCGGCGGGCATTTATCTATGACCGGAAGATTATCGCCGACAACCGCGCAATGTTCCGCCGCATCGAGAATTTCGAAAAGGCGCAAACCATTACGGGCTACCTTGCCTCGGCGCGTTCAGGCATCTACTCAAATTGCGCCAAATGGGAACTCTCCGTTTACGAAAACTCCAATATGTGCGGGTGCGTAACGGAAGGGGAAATCGTGTGGAAGAACGGACGCAACGTGCTTGCGGACTGTGCCTTCACCGTTGCCGCCTTCGGCGAGGAGCCGATGACGCAGGAGTGCAATCCGTACGCATTTTCCCATACCGATTCGCTTGCTGCGGACAACCAGGCACTGTTAAGTTATCTGTTGGAGATGGAGACAAGAATCGAGAAGAGACCTTCGGGCGCCGGCGCGGCCGCGGGACTAAAGCAGTTCGTTCGGGACTGCGAGCTCAAGCTTCTCTACTCCGAGCAGGAGGATATTCCGAACGAAGCCGCTATGAATATGGACATGAAGCTTCACGGATATGACCGGATCTGCATCATTCGCGTGCCGGACACCTCGGAGATGCGTGTCGTTTTCGACGAGGATCTGATTGCCCTTACCGCCCGCAGTTTTTTAAGCCGCTGTGCGGATTTCGCGGCAAAGCATTATTACAAAGCTTACCGGCTCGACACCTGGCAGGTTGCCGTTGCCGCGCCGTCCTACACCTGTTCCCTGAGTACCATGCAAAAGCATATGGAACAGCTGCAGAAGAGCCTTTTCATGTCTTCCGGCGGACTGATTGCCATCGTTCCGATTTTCTGCCTTATTAACGGCGCCACGGTGGAGAACCTGCGGCAGGTTTACAATTCCGCCTCCATTGAAATGGCGCATAAGAATACGCAGTTTTATGTCTGTGACGCGGTCAATTACCAGTCTGACGAAGAGAGCATAAGAAAGCGTTACCGCATGATTAACGTAATCAATTATGCGATTGCGCATGATGCGGTAATTCCGTATTATCAGGGCATCCACGACAATGCGACGGGGACGATTCATCATTACGAATCCCTGATGCGGATTATGGATGAAGAGGGAAATGTGTATACGCCGTACCATTTTCTGGATATTGCGCGCTCCTACGGACTGCTTTACGACTCGCTGTCCATGATTACGGTTCGTAAGGTGTTTGAAAAGTTCAAAAACAACCCGGATATCAGTGTCAGCATCAATCTTTCGGTGCGCGACATCAAGAACCGGGAGATGCTTGATTATATCTATGACACGCTGTCGGTTGTCGATTACCCGCAGAATTTCATTTTCGAGATTCTTGAGAATGAGGAAGTCGACGCTTATGAACTGATTGAGGATTTCGTTGACCGGGTTCATCAGCTCGGCGGACTGGTTTCAATCGATGACTTCGGAAGCGGCTACTCCAACCTGCAGCATATCATCAGCATTCACGCCGACTACATCAAAATCGACGGCTCCATTGTAAGGCAGTGTTTTGAAAACCCGGAGGCAGAGAATCTGATTACCCTCATCATGGGCTGGAAACAGCTGAGCGGACAGAGGCTTCGGGTTGTGGCGGAATTTGTGGAGAATCCGGAGATTCAGTACGTTCTGCTCCGTTATGGGGTGGATTTCTCGCAGGGATATCTGTTTGCGAAGCCGGAGCGGGACATTACGGTGTGACAGCACACCCGGAGATGACATAGCGGTGTGACAGCACGGCGACAAATGGCATAGCGGTATGGCATTTGCCGGAGATAGAGGAGGGAATTATGGACAGATTCACGGAAGACCGGAAGACAATCGGACTCATAATCGAAGACCTTGCCATTGACTACGCGAAGGAAATCATCCGGAGCGTGCAGCTTGCAACCGCGGCGTTTCCGAATCTTCGGCTTCTGGTGCTGCCGGGGCTTCATGAGCAGCTGGAGTACGGAAAGACAAGCAGTTTCTACGATACCCGCGTCCATAATATGGTTTATGGGCTTGAAGAGATTGTCAAAATCGACGGCCTGCTTCTGACGCTTCCGAATATCAGCGGCGTAAGCGGCGGCAGCATATTCGACGACGCTTTCTCCAACTACGCGCGCGTTCCGCGGGTGTTCATCTCAACGGCGGTGACGGACGGCGTTACGGTGCGGTACGACAATGAAAAGGGAATCCGCGAAGCGGTCAATTATCTGGTCAACGTGAAGGGCCTTCGGAAGTTTGTCATGCTCGGCGGCCGCGATGACAATGCGGATGCGCAGGACCGTAAGGAGGTCTACCGGAAGTGTCTTGCGGAAAAGCATATCGAATTCACGGAAGACATGTACGAGAAAACGGATATGTCCATTGACGCGTTAGCGGAAGCGGAGCGCCTGATGAAACGGAATCCCGATGCGGAGGCAGTCTTCTGTGTCAACGACCAGGTTGCGGTTCCGCTGTACAGTGTGCTTAAGGAGCTCGGAATGAAGCCCGGCAGGGACATTCAGGTCTTCGGATTTGATAACACGAAAATCTCCGGAACGATGCTTCCGCCGCTCGCGTCCATCGGCGCCGACGGAATGACGCTCGGGGAGAAGGCCGTAGAGATGCTTCTTCGGATGATGAAGGGCGAGAAGGTGGAGTCGGAGGTTCTTCCGACCAAGCTTTACGGCAAGGAATCGCTTGAGTACGCGATGTATGAATACACGACAATGGAGATGCTTCGGATTGACGAGACTTTCGTCTACCGCATGTTTGATGACTGCTTCTACCGGTACCGGAGTGAAGTGCACGACCGTGAGGAAGTGGACCTTCGGAGGCTTTTCTACGAATTCATAACGAGAATGCTCCGGGCCATGATCTCAAGTTCCATGTCGCCGGAGGAGTTCAATGAAGTCCGCCGTCTGATTGACATCTTCTTTTCAAACGGCGCAATGCGGTATACGGATCCGGCCCATATGGTGCGTTGCATCGAGCGGCTGCAGAACGGGATGAACAAATCCCAGAAGACTCCTCTTTCAAATGTGATGACGAACCGCTGCTTTTCCTACATGAAGGACCGCGCAATCGTTTCCATGGCGGCCGATGCCAACCGCTTCGACGCGAACCTCAAGGTGGAGCGCGAGCGCATCCGGAATTTCTTCGTGTGCGGTACCCAGTTTGACGGCGGAAACACCGTCACGGAAGAAACGATAATCCGTAACATCGATAAACTGAGTTTCTCGAACGCCGCTCTGTATCTTTTCGAAAAACCGGTTCCGGTTCCTCCGGAAGGAGCCATCACATTTCCCGAGACGGCGCGCCTTGTGTGCGTTGTGAAGGATGGGGAACTGAGAGTGTTATCGCCGGAGCGCAGAGCCTGCAGACTCGATGCGATGCTTGAGAGGACAGAATTGCCGAAATGCGACGCATATATAGCATCCCTGGTGTTCTACGGCAGTAGAATATATGGCGTTCTGATTACCGAAGTTACCGGAACGGTGGCGGACCGCGGCGAATTTGTCGCGAAGCAGCTCGCGCAGATTTTGTACATCAATGAGATGAATCACAAGTCAGATAAAGAATAGAAATTGTCAGACGGCCTTGTGAAAACGCGAGGCGAAATATTAAATACGGAGGCGGAAAATGGCAAAGCAGAATTGGAAGCCCGGCAACATGCTCTACCCTGTGCCGGTCGTAATGGTAAGCACAAAAAAGAAAGGTGAGAACGAGAGGCCGAATATCGTGACGGTTGCCTGGGCGGGAACGATTTGTTCCGACCCCGTGATGCTTTCGATTTCGGTTCGTCCGGAGCGTTATTCACATGAAATCATCGAGGAGACCGGCGAGTTCGTAGTCAATCTCGTGACCGAAGAACTGACGGAGAGCTGTGACTGGTGCGGTGTCCGTTCCGGACGCAAGTTCGACAAATTCCGCGAGCGGAAGTTCACCGAGTACTATTCCGAATACATGGAGACGCCCGCGATCGCGGAAAGCCCGGTCAACCTGTACTGTAAGGTTGTGAAGACGGAACGTCTCGGCGCGCATGACATGTACCTTGCGGAGATCGTCGGCGTTACCGTTGATGACCGCTATATGGACGAAGAAGGCAAATTCGACCTCGAAAAGGCCGGTCTTGTAGCCTATTCGCACGGCGCGTATCACGCGCTCGGTGAAAAACTCGGAACATTCGGATTTTCGGTTAAGAAATGATATAAGAGGAATGAAGAAAAGCCGGCATTGTCCGGCTTTTCGTAAAGTGCGCAGAGAAAGAGGATAACAATGGAGTTTTACGCAGAATGGCGCCTTCGGGGCGACCGCTATGACAACGGATACGGAAACGGGCTGACGCTCGCGAACGGCGAATCCGTGCAGGAGATGCAGAAGGTTTCGGAAACGGAAGATGTGACGGTGTTCCGCGGAAAGAAGGGACACCTGCTTCGGTGCTTTCATGAGAAGACCGGTGACGTGACCGTGTGCAGGACCGAATTTCAGAATGATACCGACGAACCGGCGACGGTGGAGATGCTCGCGAGCTTTGCGCTTCGCGGCGTGACTGCCGACCGGATGCACCGCGCGGCGTCGTTTTGGAGCGCCGAAGGAAAGCTGCTGTCGCAGAACCTTACGGACCTTAACATGGAGCAGTCCTGGGCTGGGCACGGGTACCGCGTGGAGCATTTCGGGCAGGTCGGTTCCATGCCGGTAAGGAAGTGGTTCCCGTTCCTTGTTTTAGAGGACAGCGTCGCGGGACGCTTTCTCGGAATCCAGCTGTACTGCGCCGGAAGTTGGCAGATGGAGATTGTGCGTAACGGCGCGGATCTGCATGTGCTGGGAGGTCTTGCTGATCGCGATTTCGGAGCCTGGACGAAGACCGTTGTGCCCGGGGAAACCTTCGTGACACCGCGCGCAGTCATTGCGGAAGGAACCAACTTTGAGGAGGTCTGCGATAAGCTCGTAAAGGCTCAGAAACCGAGAATTGCGGAAGCGGACAGAGATCTTCCGATTCTTTTCAATGAGTACTGCCAGAGCTGGGGCAATCCGTCCGAGGATACCATACGGAAGATGGCGGAGAGGCTTCGCGGCTCGGGTGTCAAGTTCTTCGTAATTGATTGCGGTTGGTACCGCCAGCGGGACGGAGAGAACTGGTTCAACTCGGCAGGCGACTGGAAACAGAGCGCGCTTTTATTCCCGCATGGGCTGAAGGCAACAACCGACGTCATCCGTGAGAACGGCATGATCCCCGGTATCTGGTTTGAGATGGAAAGCTGCGGCGTGGATTCGGAAACGTACCGGACGGAAGACCTTCTTGTGAAGCGCGACGGCTTCCCGGTAACGGTCGGAACGAGAAGATTCTTAGACATGCGGAAAGAGTCGGCTCGGGCGCATCTTGACGAGCGTCTTCTGGGACTCTTGAAAGAATGCGGCTTCGGCTATCTGAAGATTGATTATAATGAGACAATCGGCGTCGGCGTGGACGGCGCGGAAAGCCCCGGAGAAGGGCTTCGGCAGTGTGTGGAAGCGTCCAAGTCCTACATCCGTCACCTGAGTGAGGAGATGCCGGAACTGGTGATTGAGAACTGCGCAAGCGGAGGTCACCGGCTCGAGCCCTCCGTCATGGAACTCGTGTCACAGGCGAGTTTCTCGGACGCGCATGAATGCGCGATCATTCCGCTGATTGCCGCCAACCTGCACCGCCTGATCCGGCCGGAACAGAGCCAGATCTGGGCCGTGCTCCGCGCGGAGTCCGACGTGCACAGGATTCATTACCTGTTAACGTCCGCGATGCTCGGAAGACTGTGCCTTTCGGGCGAAATCTTTGCAATGAACGTAGAGCAGTGGGCGGCCGTGACCGAAGGAATGGCATTTTACGATAAAGTGAAGCACATCATCCGGGACGGCTTCACGAAGGCCATCCGGACAAATGTTACGGACTACTCCAAGCCGGAAGGCTACCAGGCGGTGCTCCGAACACTTGGGGACGAAGCACTCCTCATCGTCCACACATTCCCGGGAGGCGAAAACCCGCCGGTTTCGGATCTGCTTGAAGGTTACGAGGTGATTGACAGCTACGGCTCGGAACCGGATGCGGCAGCCCGCGGCGTGGCGATGCTACTTCGGAAGTCATGTTATTAAGAAAAGATAATCATTCGTTTACGTAAATCAAAAATCGGGCCGCTGCATTGCAGCGGCCCGTGTCTTATAAGCTCTCGTTTTTCTTAATCGTCGGCGTGTCTGTCGGAGTATTTCGCCCACTTGTCCTCCATGTCATTGATGTTTTCGGCGGAATTGTCGTCGAGAATGTACCATTTGCCGCCGACTTTTACAGAGGTGAAATAATACTTCGTTTTTTCTTTCTCATCATCTATTTCGGTGGTAACGGAAATCTCCGTAATCGCAGCACCCTGAATCTGTTCCTCATCGCCGCCGCGCGCCCGGACATAGGCCTTCACGCCTTCGGTGACATCGTCATCTTCTCCGTACTCCTTGGTTTTCTTAATCTCCCAGGAATACTTCTGCGATTTGAGATCATCCTCGTCATACATATCCAGTTTTTTCAAGGCAGTCTCATTCGAAAACAATTCACACTGTTTCTGGATTTCGTCCTGATTGTCCCGATATTCTTCCGCTCCCGACACGTAGTAATCTACCAGTTCCTCCGGATTGCTGAAGGATGCGGATTTCTTCGCATTTTTCTTACTGTCTTTGCTGTCGTCATCATCGTCGTCGCCGCATGCCGTTACGGCAAATGCCACGAGAATCACGAGCATAAGCATCAGCAGTCTTCTTGCAAGCTTCATCTGTTTTCCCTCCGTTATGGTTTACTCGAGAATCAGCACGTTGAAGGACAGCGGTTTCACATGGGTCTTCAGAATGCCCGCGCCAAGCTTGGCTTCCTTGTTCTCCTTCGGAACGAAAAGCTCGTCGTTTCCGTAGCGGCTCTTGAGTTCCGGATCGTCGGTGGCAATTTCGAGGTGCGTGCACTTCGTGTAGCCCTTGAATGCCTTTACATCGAGGTTCAATGCGTAATCGTCTTTCTCGTTACGGTTGATCACGAAGACGGCAAGACGGTTGTTGTCCTTGTCCCATGCGCAGGCGCTGTCAATGTAGTTGAGGCCTTCCTTGCCGGTGTATTGTGAGGTGTCGTCGATGGCGTAGCCCGGGATGTCGAAGGTCTCGGAATCGACGCTTACCTGCATCGAGGTGCCCTTCGCGTAATTGAGCATCGACATGAATGCGTAGTGCGAAGCGGAACGCCATACATGGTCGTGGTTTGCGGAGCAGAGTGCACCGAGACCGCCGGTCATGCAGCCGATTTTCACGCGGTCCGCATGGCGGAGGAGTGCGAGCTGGATCGATGCCATTGAAAGCATGTGGATGCGGTCACCGCCGGGCCATTCACGGTCGGGCATATTGTCGGGATCATGCAGGATGTACTTGCGCTCCGGATTGAAGCGGTAGTGCGAGCGCGTCATGTTGTAACGTCCCCAGCCCGGATTCAGAGGGCTGTTCGGACGGATCATTCCGCCGTACTCGTCGAAGGAAATCATAATCTTCTTCGGGGAGCGGTGTTTGCTCTGCACGAAATCGCACATCGCCGTCAGCGTGTTGATGAAATCTTCATAGTATTCTGCGCCGCCGAGCAGGGAGAGGGTATCTCCGGGAGGCGCTGCGTGATAATGGTGTACGGACAGGTAGTCGACTGCGTCATAGCACACATCGAGAGCCTTTTCGTCCCATTCCGGAAAATGCTCCATGAACGGAGCAGAAGAACCGCAGACGCCGACTTTGATCGAAGCGTCAATCCACTTCATGGCCTTTGCGGTTTCGTTAACCATAACACCGTAGCCGAAGGGATCCTTGTCCCAGCTTCCGAGCTGCCAGGGGCCGTCCATCTCGTTTCCGAGATACCAGGTCTTAACGCCGTACGGCTTTTCGTGGCCGTTCTTACGGCGCAGGTCGGACCAGTAGGTGCCGCCCTCATGGTTCGTGTATTCGATCAGATCCATCGCGTCCTGCGTACGTCCGGTACCCATGTTGACCGTGTACAAAGGTTCGGTTCCGACCTTCTCCGCCCACTGCAGATACTCATCGTGTCCGACCTCGTTGGTGATGTACTGATACCACGCGGGATCGAGATGCACCTTACGCTCTGACTTCGGTCCGATGGAATCCTTCCACTGCCATGCAGATACGAAGTTTCCTCCGGGAAGTCTCACGGCCGGAAGACCGGTTGCCTTGAGGGCGTTGATGAAGTCGGTACGGAAGCCCTGTTCATCCGCGGTCGGGTGCTTCGGGTTGTACATCGTTCCGTTTACCATTGTTCCGATCGGCTCAAGGAATGCCGAGAACAGCTGGTTCGAAATCTCGCCGATTTCGAAGTTCGGATGTACGGTAATTGTTGCTTTCTTCCCCATAAAATGTAAACCTCCGAAAGTGTCTTATTTTGCGCCGGCAGCAGGTGTGCCGGTAGTGATCTTTTTGATCCATTTCTCGCTCTTTAAGCGGAAATAGCACCAGACGGCTTTGATGATCTGGTCGGACTTTAAGCAGATGTAAATCCAGAACGGATCGAGGTGCAGAACGAATCCCGCGAGGATTCCGAGCGGAAGAGCGATTGCCCAGAGGAATATATTATCCATGAGCATCAGCATCTTCGTGTCGCCGCCTCCGCGGAGCACGCCCTTGGTCATAATACTGTTGGTTGCCTGGAAGATCAGAATGATACTGATGGCAATCATGAGCTGGTTCGCAAGGTCCTTCGTATTCGCGCTGACATCGTAGCCGTTGATGATCGGAGTTTTGATTAAAAGGATGATCAACGCGGCAAGTAAGCCAAGCGCAAGACCGAGTCCGAAGAACAGATAGCCCTGCTGCATCGTTTTCTTCTTATCGCCGTGACCGAGCGTCTGACCGGTTACAATGGCGCCTGCCTGGCAGACACCCTGAATGCCGACCGTACTCATCTGCTGGGTGACGGCGGTGATGGAGTTCGCGGACGTGAATTCGGAACCGAGCCGTCCGATTACCATCGCAACCGAGTTGTTTCCGAGAGCCAGAATGCCGTCGCTTATGAGTACCGGAATGCTGATCCGGATGTACTCCTTAAGAAGTGAGCCGGTCTTCATGAAGAAATCCTTAATCCGGAAACGGATGCGCTTGTCCACGACAAGCAGGTAGCCGACAATCATGACCGCCTCGAAAACGCGCGCAATCAAGGTGCCGAGGGCAGCACCCTTAACCTCCATGCGCTCCGCGCCGAAGTGACCGAAGATAAATGTGTAGTTTGCGATCAGGTTTACGAAAAGCGCCCCGATGGAAACGAAGAGCGGGAACAACGCCTGCCCGACGCTTCGAAGGACGATTGTAACCGTTAGGGATGTGCCGAGGAAGAAATAGGTGATTACCGAATAGCGCAGGTAATCGGCGCCGCGGCGGACGATTTCAAGATTGTTCGCATTCTCGGCGACTACCCGCTCGAAGTCCCCGGCGGATACGGTCGTAAGGTCGACCTGCTTCTTCGCGTACATTTTCATGATGGTTTCGGGCATCACAAGGGTCGCAATCGCGAACAGCGTCGCGAGGATGATTGTGAGGCGGAGCATCAGGCATACGGTCTGCTTCAGCGCGGTCGTCGCCTTTTCGCCTTCATCGTCGCCCTTCTGCTTCATGCCCCAGTAGCGGGATACAAGCACCGAGGCGCCCATGCCGAGACCCATGCAGAAGATATGGTAGATTCCGATAAATGTGTTGGAAAGCGATACGGCGGCGAGAGACTGCTCACTCGCGAGCTCGGCGGCGGTCTTTCCGAGCGGTCCGAGGATAACGGAATCGTAGACATTGCCGGAGCTGCCGATGCTTCCCACCATAATCGTGTCGAGCATGTTGACGCCTACGGCAATCAGGCTCTGCAGCGCAATCGGAATGGCAAGAATCAATACTTTTTTATAGAAGTGTGCGTCTTTTTGGAATAATTTCATCGTCGTTCGAATCCTGTCTTTTAAGTCTTCTTTTTAAACAATCACAGCCTTCAGTATACCATTTAAAATTCCAAAAAACAACTGAGTTTTGTTTCATTTTCCGAAAATCCAAACGGGTAAGAAAGTGAATGAATTCGATAAGATATCCTGTTGCCGTAACCGCGTTCTTAAGGTATACTGTCTTTATACGGCGAGCCCGCAACGGCCGCCGGCAGAAAGGTGATTACATATGGGGACGAAAACCACATTAAAAGAAGTGTATCGCGATCTGTTTAAGATCGGAACGGCGGTGGAGAGCATTCACGACCGCTTTACGAACAACGAAATCGGAAATCCCGCCAAGGAGGAGCTGATTGTCCGGGAATTCTCGAGCATGACGTGCGCGAACGAGCTGAAACCCGCCTACAACATGGGCTTTGCCAGCCCTGAGGCGAGAGAGGATTACCTGCCCTTCGTCATCAATCCGAACGCGAAGACGATGCTTGATTTTGCGAAGGCCAATGGGATGAAGGTCCGCGGGCACGTGATGGTATGGCACAGCCAGTGTGCGCAGGAAGCGTTCTGCAAGGGTTATAAGCCGGTGACGATTCCGACCGATCCGGAGAAGCTGAAGGAGAACCCTCGGCTGAAGTTCTTTGAGAAGCTTAACCCGGTGTGCTTTGTTGACCGCGATACGATGCTTAAGAGACTGCAGAGCTACATTCATTCCCTTGTTGAGTATATGTACCGTGAGGGCTACGCAACGACCATCTATGCATGGGATGTCGTGAATGAGGCGATTGAACTGCAGGACAAGACAGAGACCGGCCTTCGGAACAGCTACTGGTATCAGGTAATCGGAGACGATTTCATCTACTGGGCGTTCCGTTACGCGAACGAGGCGGTAGCCGAGTACTCGAAGAAATATGCGTCGAAGTACGGAGTGGACGCGGACGATTCAGCCGCACTTAAGGCAATTCAGCCGGTACTTTTCTATAATGATTATAACGAGTGGCAGCCCGACAAGAAGGCCGCCATCATTGCCAATCTGAAACGCGAGGGACACGGTCACGGCAGCGTGATCGGCGAGGGACTTCTCGGCGGTATCGGCATGCAGGGACACATCTCGGATAACAACGATATCGACGAGTATATTGCTGCGCTTCGGGAATACAACGAGGTTGCTCCGGAAGTGCACATCACCGAGCTCGACGTTAAGTGCACCTGCACGAACATCAACCGTGAGTACTTCCAGGCCGTATTCTATAAGGAATTCTTCGAACGGCTGGTTGCCGAGCGCAGAAACGGCGTGAACCTGACGTCCGTTACCATCTGGGGTCTTACCGATGACAACTCCTGGATTCGCGGCGCCGACCCGCTTCTGTTCCGTAAGGATCTTTCGGAGAAGAAATCCTATGATGCTTTGATTTACGCGGTTCTCGGCGGCGACCTCGGAGAACCTGAGTATGTTGCAAGAGATATGTCGAAGAAGGTTTACGACTTCGAGACGCCTGCCGGCGAAGAGCCGAAGAAGCCGGACAGCTACGGCTTCAAGATGAAGGGCTTCGGCGAATGCATACTGACGCAGGAGAAGGTACACAGTGGTTTCGCTGCCCTTACGACTACGCCCCGTTTCGCCGACTGGATGGGAATTACCTGTGACGTCAGCGATTTCCTCGGACAGACGATTCAGATCGATGCGTGGGTATACAGCGAAGCGAAGGAAATCCGTCTCGGCGTGGATATCGAGGACGTGTTCCCGGTCATTGCCACCGTGGAGGGCGGTACGGAGTGGAAGAAGATTTCCGCTTCCTACAAGGTTCCTTCCGACAGTCACTCGATCCGGCTGTTCTTCAGCACGAAGGACGAGAACCCCGGCCATGTGAGCCCGCTGTTCCTTGATGACGTGACGATCGAACTGATCGGTCAGGAAGAAAGCTTCGAAGGAGAGACCAATATCGCGGCTATCCGCGGCGCGGGTCACCTGCCGTTCTTATATGTGACGGATAAGGAATCCGTAGACGGCAAAGGCCACTCGCTCTGCGTAACGCGTCAGGAAAAGGATGCTACTGTGAAACTCGACGTGAGCGCCTATATCGGCTATACCGCAGACGTTACCATGTATGTGAAGACAACCGATAAGGTAATCCGCGCCGGACTTGACGGAACAGAGCCGAAAGTACTTACGGAAGCTAATTCTACCGGCGTAGAATGGAACGCGCTCGAGATGCGTGTAACCATTCCCGAAGGCCTTACCACCGCGGAACTTTTCATCGAAACCGACGGCAATGCGGATTTCTTCGTGGATGACGTTTTCGTGCGTCCCGTGAAGTAGGATCAGCCGGCGAAGTGAGTTTATGCCGGTGAAGTGATAATATGAGGGATTCGGAAATGGTGTAGCATTTTCCGAAGAAGGAGAAGATTATGCGAGAGATGCGTGTTACGGGCCGCGGACGGCTTTCGGTAAAGCCGGACCGGATCCGTCTGATTTTGAACCTGTCCGATACGAAGAAGGATTATGAAAAGGTGCTGAAGGCTTCTGCCGAGATGGGAGCGAAGCTTAGTGAGCTGTTCGCGGGCTGCGGCTTTAAGGAGGAAGACCTGAAGACCACCAATTTCTTCGTGGATGCCCAGTACGAAGGGTATAACGATAAGGACGGCAACTGGAAGCAGAAGTTCGTCGGCTACCGGTTCGAACAGTCCTTAAAGATTGAATTTCCGATCGATAACGACCGCCTCGGAAAGATTCTTTACGCGCTTTCAAAGAGCGGCGTGAAGACGGAATTTAGGATTCAGTATACGGTTGCCGACCAGGAGAAATGCCGCAAGGAGCTCCTCGACGAAGCGGTTAAGGATGCGAAGGAGAAAGCAGCCGTTCTCGCGAAAGCGGGCGGCGTAAAGCTCGGTGAGATTATCCTTATCGACTATTCCTTCGGCAAGATTGACATTTATTCCGAGCCGGTCAGCCTCCGCAGCATGAAATGCTACGGCGCGGCCGAGTGCGCGGACAATTCGTTTTCGATGAATATTGTGGCGGACGACATTCAACTGGATGACACCGTGACGATCTGCTACGAGATGGTGTAATGAAGGGCGGCACCGTGGCATTTTCCGGCGAAACGTTTTAATATCAGATGACAGAAAAAGAGGGTAAGACAATGGACAGATGGGCAAGAGCTAAGTACAATCCGATTCTCCCGGTTGGAGAGGACGGGCAGTTCGTAACCGGTGGTAAAGAGCACCGGGAGTTGTCGAAATACGCGGCGAAGGAAGGCATGGTTCTTCTGAAGAATGAGAACCGCACCCTGCCGCTTCAGGCAGGCGTTCCGCTTGCGTTACTCGGCAAGGGAACCTTCGACTACGTGCGTGGCGGCGGCGGAAGCGGCGATGTATACTGCGCGTATGCGAGGAACATCTATGACGGTTTGAAAGAGGTCGGCGGACATGATGTTTATGAGCCGCTTTGCGATTTCTACCGCGATTACGTAAAGGAGCAGTACGAAAAGGGCTACGTTCCCGGCATGGTGATCGAGCCGGAGATTCCCGCCGGACTCCTTCGGGAAGCAGCCGCTTTCTCGGATGTAGCGGTGGTTTCCATAAGCCGTTTCAGCGGCGAGGGCTGGGACCGTTCGGAAATTTCCTTCTATGAAGACGAAGTAAACCCGTGGATTATCGGCCAGGACGACACCGGCTCCTTTGAGAATCTGTGTCTTTCGATGAACGAGCTTGCCGGGAAGATCTTTCCGAAGCGCGACTTCTACCTCTCTGACGAAGAGGAGAAGATGCTTGATCTGGTCCGCGCGAACTTCAAAACGGTCATCGTTTTTCTGAACGTCGGCGGAATGATGGACCTTTCCTTCCTCGGAAAGAAGAGCATGGACGCGGCGCTTTATCTGTGGTCTCCGGGTATGGAGGGCGGCACGGCTGCCGCGGAGCTTCTGTGCGGCATCGGCAACCCGAGCGGCAAGCTTCCGGACACCTTCGCGGATTCACTCGACGCCTATCCGTCCACAAAGCGTTTCCACGAGAACGGCCGTTACGCTCCGTATGACGAGGACATCTACGTCGGCTACCGTTACTTCGAAACGATTCCGGGCGCGAAGGAGCATGTCGTGTACCCGTTCGGTTTCGGCCTTTCGTATACGACATTCTCCGTTACGGCGGACGCCACGGAAGTCTCCGATACGGAAGTTGCCGTCGCATTTACCGTTAAGAACACAGGAAACGTTCCCGGACGTGAGATCGTGCAGCTGTATCTCGAGGCTCCGCAGGGTAAGCTCGGCAAGGCCAAAAGAAGCCTGATTGGCTTTGCAAAGACCGAAGAACTCGAGCCCGGCGCAACCGAAAGCCTTCGTATCTCGGTTCCGGTTAATTCGTTTGCAAGTTATGACGATCTCGGAAAGATCGAGAAGGATTGCTACGTTCTTGAAAAGGGTGAATACCGCTTCTATCTCGGACAGTCCTCCGAGGACCTGAGCGCACTCGGTGAGACGCTTGTGATCGCCGAAGACCGCATTACGGAGCGGCTTTCCGACCTGCTTGCGCCCACGTCCCTTGAGGCGAGAATGCTTTCCGACGGAAGCATGGAAACGCTTCCGCAGAAGGAGCCTTACGATACCGATTATGACGCCATCGGAAGAGTGAAGAAGGGAGCGGATTCCGGTTATGTGCCGGCGACCCGTGCCCGCGAGCAGTTTTTGATTAACCGCCCGTACCGCGATGACATCAAGCTTCCGAAGGAGATGGGCAAGAAGGCGACATTTGAAGAGTTCATCGGAAGTCTCACCGACGAGGATCTTCGGAATCTGCTCGGCGGACAGCTGAATACCGGTATGGCGAACACGTTCGGTA
>JAEEGF010101839.1_pt1 | contig 31914 bp, 22 predicted proteins | sample 9134171 | NCBI WGS metagenome assembly JAEEGF01 (sample SAMN16246542, study PRJNA631951) | gut metagenome | biome: gut microbiome; feature: rumen; material: AP-attached | host: Bos | place: Iran: Karaj | collected 2018-10 | reverse complement strand
CATCAAAGCCTTCAACAGCATCATATGCTTCCTTTGAAACAAGTAACACTGCTGCCGTTACAGCGCTGATTTTTCGTTCTGTTCCCTCATCGGGCCATGCTTGTTCCCCATTTCCAAGATTATATGGGCGAATAAAATCAATGCCATTAAAGCTATCGTAACGGAATCCTATTCCTCTATGCTGAATAAGGTTATCCTTTCCAGCATTGAGTCCACCGATGCCTTCAGGATAAACCAACTTGGCACCTACAGCACCACAGTTTTCTTTGTCCAGCGCAACCCTCAGCAGTTCATCAAGCCAACCATCAACAACTTCAATATCGTTATTCATAAACAGCAGATAACTGCCAGCCGCATTCTTTGCAGCCTGATTATTCGCATAAGAAAACGATTCGTTGGTTTGATTCTCAATCAGCCGGATTGTTTTTCCCAAAGACTGGCTCTTTATATAATCCTGAGAGCCGTCAGTGGACCCATTATCCACAATAATCATTTCATAATTATCGTAGAATTTTGCTTGCTTCATTGAAGCAAATAGCGTTTCTAAATGATGTAAACCATTTCGATTCAGTATAATAATGGACACCAACGGTTTATCTGCAGCAGAATAGGGTTTGATACGTGCCACATGAAGTTCTTTCAGCTCATTTTTCGAAAAACGTGAAGTTTCTATCTGTTCTTTCTCGAGTGCCACGACTGAAGCGGTTCTACCTTTTGAAGAAACCCCATTTATTTTTGCGATTTTTCCTTTTTCGTCTTGTTCTTTTCCGGCCCTATATAGGCTAAAAAGCGTTTGGGGAAGTCTTAGTAATTCTTTAGGAGAATGCGAAGCGTCGACGAACGCTGTACCGATTCTGAATCTAATTGAATTGAGATAATAGTTTTCTAAACTAGCTCGTTCGCTAGACAACCTTTGAATCTTTTTTTCTTTGTCAGCAAGCTGCATGCTCAGATTATCACGTTCATTCAAGGCTTTTTCATAAAAAGCAGCAATCTGCTCACGCTTTTTCTGTTCTAAAGTCAGCTTTGCTTGTAATGCAATTATTTCTTGATCTCTTTCAATCGCCCGATTTTTTAGTTTCTGATTTGCCTCAATATACTGTTCCAAACGTGAATGCAACTTTGCAAACCATTTATCAGAATACCGCATCAGATTCATCAAAGACTCCGATGGTGTCAGCGCACGAATCAGCGTGATAAAACTCTCCGAGTAATCTTGCTCTACATCAAGCATAATGCCCAAGCCCGACATAATCGGAATTTTGACTAGTGAAAAACGAGAATCATTTTCTTTAATAAAATCTTCAACAGCTGTCAAAACACCACAATGCTCTTTATTATAGGAAACTGAATTGCGATATTTATGATTAAAGCCTTTGTCTGACAATTCTTCTGTGTCAGGATCTATACCACTTATTTTATATTCATTTTGCCACGTCTGAGGAATAGTATCTGGATCATAATATAGATCTCTCCGGTCATAAGGCCAACCAATATCATGAAACAAAACCAAAGGGAACTTTTCCGTATTCTTTAAGATTAGCTGCAACTCTGTATAAACAGTATAATAATTATGATCACCATCAATCAGTATGGCATCATATTCATGTATCTTTGGTAATGCGTTGATGGAAGTTGTTTTCAGAAAAGAATAATAGTTCTCTTTCCCACGAAAAACTTCCTCATAGTCAAACTGAGGCGCGGGATCGATGGCATAAACAAACCCGCCCTTTTCTATAGCATAATTCACCAGCTTAACTGTGTTTTCCCCTCTGTCGCTACCAATTTCAACTATCCGGCGCACATGCGTAGCTTCAAAACAAGGGCGTACTACATCTTCCCAGAAACGTCTCATACATTAACATCCTTTGCATTCTTTTACCACTGAAGAAAAGCAACGCATTCCCTCTATAATAGTCAAGAGCAGTGTCGGTTTCTCGAACTACCAATGCTATCTTATTTCATCTCAACATGCAAAAACTTGCTTTTCAAACGAGCCTTCGCTATTGCGTCAACTTCATGATCATCATATGCATATTCATATTTCATGATGTACCGGTAAGTATTGTGTTTTTTTGCTTGTGCTCAAAATATTTGTTGACATACTGATACGTTGTTATCATATCATCTGAAAAAAGAAAAGTAAAGAAACTTATGCTATAAACTCATGCCATGGCGTAGCATCAAACCATTTGCAACAAAGTCATTCAACGATATACAAAAGCTATCATCACAAAACACATCCGATACATTCATTTTGTTATAGAAAACCATTCGAAATAAAAGTAAAGATAGACAAATCGCAAAATATTAGGTAAAATCAATAGCAATAACCACATAGAGTTTGTAACAATAACTTGTGTGGCATGCAAACAGACCGGGGAGATGAGACATTTGAAAATCGGCTGTGTAAAAGAAATAAAAAACAATGAATATCGTGTAGGACTAACTCCGGATAATGTGAGGGCATACGTGCAAGCAGGGCATCAAGTGTATATAGAAAAAGGTGCAGGAGAAGGCTCTGGTTTTGAAGATCAGGAATACGTGAATGCCGGCGCTTCGCTGATTGAAAATGCAGCAGATGTATGGCACCTGTCAGAAATGATGGTCAAAGTTAAAGAGCCTTTGGAAGAAGAATTTCCGTTATTCCATAAAGGCTTGATTCTTTACACCTATCTTCATTTAGCAGCTGACCGGCAATTGACAGAAGCATTACTTGCTGGCAAGGTAAACTCAGTAACTTATGAAACCTTGCGGGAAAAAGATGGATCTTTGCCTCTTTTAGCTCCAATGTCACAGATAGCTGGCCGCCTGTCACTGCAGGAAGGGGCAATGTATTTAGAAAAGCGCTATGGCGGCGAGGGTATTTTATTGGCAGGTGTCCCTGGCACACCAAAGGCTAATGTTGTTATTCTGGGTGGTGGAACCGTCGGCATGAATGCATGTAAAATTGCCGTTGGTATGGGTGCTAATGTAACCATCCTAGATATCAGTCTGAAACGGCTCGAAGAGCTTGATAACCAGTTTGGTGCACATATTCAGACGCTAGTTTCCAATGAGGGCAATATTGAGCGAGTAATCAAAGACGCTGATCTTGTCATTGGATGTGTGCTCATTCCAGGCGGTGCAGCTCCAAAGATTTTTAAACGTAAATATCTATCGGAAATGAAGCCTGGCGCTGTATTTGTTGATGTGGCTATTGACCAAGGCGGATGCAGTGAAACCAGCCACGCCACTACACATGATGACCCCATTTATATTGTTGATGGTGTTGTACACTACTGTGTGGGTAATATGCCCGGTACAGTACCGCACACCAGCACTGTTGCATTGACTAATGCGACACTACAGTATGGTCTTCAAATTGCCAAAGCAGGGTTGGAAGCTGCCTGCCGCAAGAGTGAAGTAATTGCTTCTGGTGTCAACACATATCTAGGCAGTTTAACTAACCAGAATGTAGCCGCAGCACATGGAATGGATTTTAAAGAATTGCTTCAGATACTGGCATAACAGACCGGACTTTAACAGAGTGGTGCTTTTCCATGGATAAAATCGCAGTGCTAATCCCATGTTACAACGAGGCACAAACAATAGGCAAAGTAGTCTCCGATTTTCACAAGGCGTTGCCCGAAGCGGTGATTTATGTCTATGACAACAATTCTCAAGATGATACAGCTGCTATTGCGACAGCTGCTGGTGCTGTTGTGCGTTATGAGCATCAACAAGGCAAAGGTAACGTTGTTCGTCGTATGTTCCGCGAAATCGATGCTGAATGCTATATCATGACAGATGGGGATGATACATATCCAGCAGAATTTGCTCCAGAAATGGTGCAAAAAGTACTGCAGCAGCAAGCTGACATGGTGGTAGGTGACAGATTGTCATCAACTTATTACGCCGAGAACAAGCGTCCCTTTCATAACTTGGGCAATGCGTTGGTACGCAAAAGCATCAATGTCCTGTTTCATAACAACATCAAAGACATCATGACAGGATACAGAGCATTTAGCTATAATTTTGCAAAGACCTTCCCTGTGTTATCCAAGGGATTTGAAATCGAAACGGAAATGAGTATCCACGCGGTAGACAAAAACCTATATATAGAAAATGTAATTATCGATTACCGTGATCGACCTGAAGGTAGTAGGTCTAAGCTAAACACATATTCGGACGGCTTTAAAGTTCTTCGAACAATTCTTCGTCTTTACCGCACATATAAACCTCTCTCCTTTTTTAGCTTCATTGCCGCTTTGCTTCTTCTGATAGCTACCATTTTGTTTGTCCCCATCGGCATCACATATCTTAAAACAGGATTGGTGCCGAGATTCCCCACGTTGATTGTTTGTGGTTTTCTGAGCATGGCTGCAATTCAAGCTTTCTTTGGAGGATTAATCTTGGACGTAAACAACCGTAAAAACAGACAGAACTTTGAGTTTATGCTTCAGGTTTTCGAAGAAAGAAAAAAGCAACACAAATCAAATTAACAAGCAAACCCTGCCAAATCAATCAATGATAAGGCAGGGTATTTTGTTGAAATTAATCACTTGAATGCATTTGTATATCTTAATCTGATCACACCAAATATTGTTTGGGGATCGATTTCTACTATGGTTTGCTTGATCTCTTCCATACTTTCACCAGTCATTCCTGAAACTGATAAGGTATAATAGTCCAGCATATCATCATCAATAGTCCCTTCTTTGATTTTTTCACACGCTAATCTATAATGCTCAGCTACTCCAGGCTGATAGTCTGAAGACATTATGCATGCTTCCCAGCATGCTGTTACCTTTCTCCTAAAATGCAACATGTCTTGGTACATATAATGTGCATAGCATATATCCGGGCAAAGATTCTTAGTACTTATTCTTTCTACAGAATCTCCCGATACTCTGTTCAATGTGTGGTTTCCCTTTTCAACCAAAACTGGACCATTTTTGTATGCATTTCTGGTAATGATCACTTTGGGCCATTTTTCAAGCGGTTTACACTTCTTTCTGTGAAAAGAAAGAGGCAATAGCATTGTCATATCTGCTTTTTCGTCTGACCGCAAAGGAGCAAATTGCATCCAAAACGTCCGATAGCAGTATTGTTGATCTAAAGTACTGAGGTATTCTCTCATACTTATCTTTTTATTCTGAAGATATGGAAATTCATCTGCATCTAATGGCATTACTATATCAGCATCAAAGCTGTTAAAGGCTTGCTCTATCATTGCATTTGTTATTTTTACTTGGGCATATTCTTGAGTATCGAAAGACGGATTAAACAAAATAATGCGTGATCCAAATTCTGCTTGTAATTGATGTATTATTTCCAACGTACGATCCATGCTATGATGATTGAATACTATTACTTTATCAGAGAATGTCATCCACCAGCGTATTGAAGATTCTATGATGTGCTCTTCGTTTTTTACCATGGAAACAACAATAATCGTTTTTAATACACTTGTTTCGCTTGAGGAGTCTCCGGGGAAAATATCTTGCCACACCGAATCCTTTTTGAAAACCAAGTTGTCAGAATTATCTGCATGAAATCTATTTCCTATGCTTCCTTTCTTTTTTTGTAATGTTTTCAAAAGATTGCAGCAACTCTTTACATGTTTCTTACATCGATTAATAAGAGCAAGGTTTTTTGACTTTATGTTGTGGAACCGTATTGGTTTTGAGTCTAGTATTGAAAGTTTGTTTTTAAAAAAATACATAGCCATTATTCATTCCTTTTTATAGGGTACTTTATCCTGTTTGCTGATTGATATGATCAACTATAAACTGACCTTGACAAGCTCTCAATAAGCTGCGGATTAGCATTCCATTAATTTGGAGCATGCACTCAAGCCCTGTAATGAGTTGTCGATTTATAGCATTATCCGATTTCTTCCAGAGTCTGTCAGATTGATCTTAATCTGTGAAGTTTCTTCATCACAGCTACTATACTATCAACTTGGATAAGAAACAATAGCTAACCATAAAATGGAATGTATACACAAAAAACGCCAGCTAGTTCAAGCTTTCAGATTCATGGATAATTCTATAATACCATCATAATAACAACAGTTAATCTCGTGTCATACTTCAATCCGTTCAACTCTAATCTCTAGAGCATCTTTTTCTGATTCTGAAGTTGCGTATACTTGTTTTTACTTGTATAATAAAGAAAACATTGCGCTTCGGCGTCATGAGAGAGGATGTGCGCGAGATGATTTCATGGAACAATTTGGATACACTGAGCACCTACGAAAAGCTGCGTGCTTTACCGCGTGTAAATGTTAAAGCTGCTCTGTCTGCTGAGGATGGTGCATGCCGTGTTGCTAAATACGATATGCCCATGGCCGCCGGTCTTCGTTACAATTATGCTGCCAAGGCAGTAGATGAAACGGTATTGAATGCTCTCTGTGATTTGGCTGCCGAAGCACAGCTGGGCGATAAATTTGCCGCTGTATATAACGGAGAAATCGTTAATACCGGTGAGAAGCGCCGCGTATTGCATCATCTGACGCGCGGACAGCTGGGCCAGGATGTTGAAGCTGACGGTGTGAACAAGCGTGATTTCTATGTTGCGCAGCAGAAAAAGGCCGCTGACTTCGCTCGTCGCGTGCATGCCGGCGAAATCGTCAACGAAAAAGGCGAGTCCTTCAAATATGCCGTGCAGATCGGTATCGGCGGCAGTGACCTCGGTCCCCGTGCACTGTATCTGGCACTTGAAAACTGGGCCAAGACAAACGGTACTTTCAAGATGGAAGCCCGTTTCATAAGCAATGTCGATCCTGATGATGCTGCTGCCGTGTTGCAGAGCATCGACATCTCCCGCGCACTCTTCGTACTCGTATCCAAGAGCGGCACTACGTTGGAAACACTGACCAACGAGACCTTTGTACAGGATGCTCTGCGTCGTCAGGGCTTGGATCCTGCCAAGCATATGGTCGCTGTCACCAGTGAGACTTCTCCTCTGGCAAAGAACAGTGGATATCTTGCCGCATTCTTCATGGATGATTATATCGGTGGCCGTTACTCCAGCAGCTCTTGTGTTGGCGGTGTCATTCTCAGTTTGGCCTTTGGTCCTGAAGTGTTTGCCCGCATCCTTGCTGGTGCACATGAAGAGGATAAGCTGGCTACGAATCCGGATCCTCGCAGCAACCCGGACATGCTGGATGCGCTGATCGGTGTATATGAGCGCAACGTGCTTGGTTACCCCTCCACCGCTGTGCTGCCTTATTCCCAGGCACTGTGCCGCTTCCCTGCGCATCTGCAGCAGCTGGATATGGAGAGTAACGGCAAGTCTGTCAACCGCTTCGGCGAGCCTGTATCCTATCCCACCGGTCCCGTAATCTTCGGTGAACCCGGCACCAACGGGCAGCATTCGTTCTATCAGTTGCTGCATCAGGGTACCGATATCGTACCTCTGCAGTTTGTAGGCTATCGCAAGAATCAGCTGGGCGTGGATGTGGATATTCAGGGTAGCACCAGTCAGCAGAAGCTTTGTGCAAACGTAGCTGCGCAGATCGTGGCTTTTGCTTGCGGCAAGGATGACGAAAATCCCAACAAGTACTTTGCGGGCGGACGTCCTTCCAGCATCATTACCGGTGAACAGGTCACTCCTGAATCGCTTGGTGCATTGCTTGCTCACTTCGAGAACAAGATTGCCTTCCAGGGCTTCCTGTGGAACATCAACAGCTTTGACCAGGAAGGTGTTCAGCTGGGCAAGCTGCTGGCTACACGCGTGCTGAAGGGCGAAACCGATGGTGCGCTCAAGGCTTATGCCGGATTGCTCGATTTATAATTGTGCTAGTATGGCGCCTGCAATTGTGCAGGCGCCCTTTTTATTTGGCTGTTTTCGCATATCAATTTATTCATTGAATATCCCGGCTATGAAAAGTGCCAATCTTGCATGGTATCAGACTTTTGCATATAATGAAACAAAGGGGGACAAAAGCGATGTTCATTCGACCTGCTATATGGGACGATCTGCCCCGTATTATGGAAATATATGCTGCCGCACGTGACTTCATGCGTCGTGCCGGCAACCCCAATCAATGGGGCAGTAATAATCCTCCACGCTCAAGTGTGGAAGAAGACATTCAGCATGGTTTCTGCCGCGTTGCAGAAGAAGATGGCCGTATATATGCCGTCTTCGCACTGATTCCCGGGCCTGATCCAACTTATGCCAAAATTGATGGAGCCTGGCTGAACGAGCGTCCGTATGCTGTTATGCATCGTGTTGCCACTGACGGAAGCAGGCATGGCGTCATGCAGGAAATCCTGGCCTATGCAGGATTATTCTATAATGAATTGCGTATCGATACCCACAAAGATAATATCGTCATGCAGCGCGCTGTGCTGCGCGGTGGTTTCAAGTACTGCGGAATCATATATCTGGCCAATGGAGACCCGCGTCTAGCCTACCAGCGCAGTCGCGAAACGCCACGCTGTCTTAGCTTCGGGTCGCTCAATATGGATCATGTTTATCGTGTTCCTGCTTTCCTTACTCCAGGAGAAACCCTGCGTTCTGACAGTTTGACCCATGTCTGCGGCGGAAAAGGGCTCAATCAGTCCATTGCAGCTGCCTCCGCAGGCCTTAAAGTCACCATGGCAGGAAATGTAGGTGACAACGCTGAAGGAGAGCGTCTTTGTGCTGCATTGACTGCACGCGGAGTAGACCCGTCCTTGGTTCGGCGCTTGCCTGATACTGACTGCGGGCACGCCATTATTCAGGTAGCTGATAATGGCGAGAATGCCATCCTGCTTTTCGGCGGTGCAAACGAACAGGTGGATTCTAAGCAAATATCTGCTGTAATGCAAACATTACGCCCCGGTGATTTCATCATAATGCAAAACGAAATCAATGCTTTGTCTGAAATCATGGAAGCCGCTCATGCGCACGGAGCAAAGATTGTGTTTAATCCTTCACCATTCAATGCACGTGTAACCGAAAGCCTGATTGCATCCAGTGACATCTTGTTTGTTAATGAAGTTGAAGCCGCACAGTTAGTAAACAACGAAGCCGAAGGAGAATCAGCAGGTGCATTACTTCACGCACGCTGGCCGCACCTTCTGCTTGTTGAGACACTGGGTAGCAATGGCGCCGTTGCCTGGTTTGGCAATGAAGTATGCCATCAGCCAATTTATCCCGTAAAAGCCGTCGATACTACCGGTGCCGGAGATACTTTTACCGGTTTCTTTCTGGGTGCATGGGCACGCGGAATGTCGCTTTCTGACTGTCTTGATCTGGCCGCCCGCGCTTCCGCACTATGTGTTAGCAGAGTGGGCACTTCCAGCGCAATCCCAACACTTTCTGAAACTGTTCATGCACGTTTTTCCAAATAGCATTGCTTATCCAAACAGTGGTTGGAACGATACTCGATCGCTCCAGCCACTGTTTGTTTATATCCATAGTTTATACTTTGCCAAAGCATTTCGTGCACAATGCGGTCTCCAGCCGCTTCTGTTCCCATACAGGCAAAGGATTATTATGATTTGCTCGTAGCTTACGCAGAGACATAGTCAGAAGCTTCTCCGCACCCTGGACTGTCTCCAGAGATGGCGCACACGATCTGATCAGAGCACGCATTTCATCATTTTCCATCAATGCACTCAGCGGAAGATCAATCAGGAGTGGCTGCCACGGAGCCCGCTTGAACGTGATGTGCATAGCATACTCTCCTGCACCCACAGTACATGTCATGGCACCATCGGTGTATTCCCATTCGGGAGCAAAGCCGGCTACTTCTGCCTCGGGTAGTACCAGTTCCGCTTCTGCTCCAAAGGGTACTGTCACCTGCCAATCAAAACTATTTTCACCCGTCACCTGCCACGCACTGCGCCAACGCCCAACTGCAGACTCGTATGCAAAATCCAGCGTCTTCAGTCTCGGATCGGGATGAGGTGTCAGCCGTGCACTACGGAAACCCGCCTTGACCGGAGAAAGGCCTGCTGCATCGCCGAATACCCATTCCATGATTGCTCCATAAGCATAATGGTTCAGTGAGTTCATGCCCGTGTCTGACATATGCCCATCAGGAAGCACAGAATTCCAACGTTCCCAGACAGTCGTTGCTCCCATCTTAACTTCATACAGCCATCCCGGGTATTTCTCACGCAGGAACAGATCATATGCCCGGTTATTTAGTCCAAAACGGCTCAGCACGCGGCACAGATATGCAGTTCCCACAAATCCGGTACGCAGCTCCCCTCGTGATTCTTCAAATGCACGATCCAGCGCTTCCTTAAGTGCAGGTGTATCCTCCGGAGGCATTAAACCCAGATACAGGCACAGCACATATGCCGTCTGTGTGCGAACAGCGAGCCGCCCACTCGGGGTCCGGTATTCACGGCGGATCGCAGTCAGAACCTCGTCTTCCCGTGTATGCCACCGTTTAGCATCGTCATTTTCCCCTAATGCTTCTGCAGCCAAACGTGCAAGATGCAGCGAATAATAGTAATATGCACTGGCAATGAAGTAGATGTCAGTACCGCCTATGCAGCTTTCTGGGTATGCGGCATCCAAAGCAAGCCAGTCAGCAAAATGAGCGCCTGCCTGCCACAGGCGGTGGCTGCCGGTCTGATCATCCATGTGACACAACCACTCAGCCCACATACGCATATTCGCATAAGTGCGTCTTAATAACGAGAGATCGCCTGTAAATCGATAAACCGTCCATGGCATGACGGCAGCAGCATCCGCCCATGCGCACGCTGGACTTCCGGCCATATGGAAGGAAGGAACAACATGCGGCACAGCACCTGCGCGATCACGCTGCTCGGCAGCCATATCATACAAGAACTTGGTATAGAAAGCAGCCGCATCAGTCTGATACATCGCAGTCGCGCAGAAGACCTGTGCATCTCCTGTCCAGCCCATTCGTTCATCACGTTGCGGACAGTCGGTGGGCACGTCAATAAAGTTCCCACGCTGTCCCCAAACAGCATTCTGCGCAAAACGATTGACCAGTGCATTGCCCGTATCCAGGATTGCCGTTTGAGCAATATCCGAACACAGCACACAGCCGAGGAAATCCTTCAGGTCAGGATTATCTCCAAAGCCGGTCAGGCGCACATATCGGAACCCGAAGAATGTAAAGTGCGGACGCGTCCAATATTCGTTGCCATCGCAGACATATGTATATTCCTGTTTTGCAGAACGCAGATTATCCTGATAGAAGCATCCGTCTTGCAAGATCTCCCCATACTCCAGCTTATAGGTGTGTCCATATTCACCTGCAGCACGGAAAGAAAGATATCCGCTGATTTCCTGCCCAAGATCAAGCACAGTTTCACCAGCCGGTGTGTGCAAGATTTCGGAAGGAATCACCGTATGTGTTACTCGTACAGGCAGGCTCAGACGCTCCGTCAAACGTGCTGTCCCTAACTGCGGCAGCAGGCATACCGGCTGCGCTGGTGCCGGGACAAGTGTTGCATCATACACCTCGCCGTCATAGATATTGGCAAAACGCACCTGACTCTCTTCGCCCAGCCAGCTGTCATCTGAAATGATTACCTGCTCCTGTCCGCCAGGCAACCGGACATGAAGCTCGCAGATCAGTGCCTGGCGATCACCATACACAGCCTTCTGTCCCTGAAAGCCGAAACGTCCTTTATACCAGCCATCCCCCAGCATTACACTGAGCTCATTTTCCGTACTGAGAAGGTCCGTTACATCATAGGTCTGGTACTGCATCCACCTGTCATAATCATTGCAATATGGTGTCAAGTATTCATCTCCGGCCTTTTCACCGTTGATATATGCCTCATAAAGCCCAAGTCCGCAGATATAAAGACGCGCAGATACTGGCCGCTGCGGTAATGAAAAGCATTTGAACAGCCTTGCATTCACAATTCCAGGCTGCGGGGCAATCCACTGTCCCTGCCAGGCTTCCTCCATCTTGCCGGTCTCGAACCAGGTCTCAGCGCTTTCCGCACGTTCACCATTATCGGCAGTCACCGATACTTTCCATGTATAGTGCGTACGCGGACGCAGCGGGAGCGGCGGCGTAAATCCAAGTGAATCGATCTGCCCACTCTCGCCCGAATCATAGACCGGCACACTGTCCGGGCCAAACACACAAATTCGGGCTGATACCTGCCGTTTCGCACCATCACAGGCGACTTTATAGGAAAAGCTGGGATTGTTCAGCATGAATCCCAGTGGCCGTGTTAAATGGTTGATCTGCAGATCATATATTTTCATAGCGGATTGTCCTCCCTCTGTCTTGGGCTTATTGTAACATAGGCATGCAGGACAGGCAAGGATAAATGCTTTTTCAAATTAGCACAGCATAGTGCACCTCTGTATTATAAAATCAGAATACCCAATACTATTTCGGATAGCATAGTTATATAATGATTGATTGTTTTCTCAGGGCGAAGGCTTATCCCGTGCAAATCAGCACTGTAGCTATTTCTGTCTGTTAATCACGCACATAGTTATGCATAACAATACCGCCGACATGATCGCATTAATCATGCCGACGGCAGAATTTGGTTCAGGTCATATCTGGTATTATGCAGCCGCTTCTTTAGGTTTGACACCCAGCTTGTTCAGCAAAGCATGCCAGCGCTTGCGGCGCTTTTCACGGCGTTCCAAACGTTCGCCCAGATCACGTGCACCCACGCCATATACGAGATACAGAATCAAGCCGCTTACCAGCATGATGAACACGGTCGATGCGCAGCGGCGACCGCTTGCATTGACATTGTAGCCATCACGTCCCTCATCATGCACCATGCTTTGGATGACCATTGCGTAGGATTTACCGAAGCTTGAATGGAACGTGGCGCTCATATCATACTCAGTAAACAATGCATTGAAGTTCAGCGCGAATACGGCGAGCACGCTCGGCAGCACAATCGGCAGCTTGACTCGCAGGAACGTGACCAGCGGCCCTGCGCCCAGGTTGCGCGCAGCCTCCTCCAGTTCTTCGTCAATGGCATAGAAAGCAGCTTTGACCATGCGTAGGGCGAATGGTAATTTGACCACCGTATAGGCCACAATAATCAGAAAACGCACATTCTCACGCATATACAAATTCTGGCCCAGCACATACCACACTTCATTGCTGTTGAAATAAGTGCGGTAGCTGTAGCAGATCAGAATCGTAGGCAGCAGCCAAGGGAACAGCAGGCTGTACTCCAGCACAGTGCTGCGCTTTTTCCCCTTGTTCTTGAAAATATAGTTAACAGCCACAACGACGATAATACAGGCAAGCGCAGCAGCAATAGCCGACATCACAAAACTCAGCCGGATACCGCCTACTGTGTCCGCATTGGCGAAAAGGCCGCTGATCGCACCTGTTCTTGTGCGATATTTGCCGCGGTTCGTCATGAACTCATAATCCTGGCTGCCAAAGAAGTTGATCAGTGTAAACTGGTCAAGCTTCAAGGACTTCGCGCGCAGTGACGGATAGTTCTGGAAAGCAAACACGATGATCATGACCACCGGCGTCATGTAAATGACGAACAGCACGTACGCATAGATATGTGCCAGTACATTCGCCACCGGATTATTGATCTTTTGTTTGACCAGTTTTGCTTTTGTCTTGCTGACCGACAGATAGTGTCCCTTACGCTCGTAAGCGGACAGACCAGTCAGCAGCAGGATCGTAAACAGCGCCAGGATCACGGACAGCAGGGCAGCACGTGCTTGTGGGAATGATTCATCCGCCGTTGAAGAACCGGCCAGACGCACGATCTCCGGATTGATGGAATCATATCCCAGCAGGGTCGGTGCACTCATAGCGCATAAGCCCGTAATGAACGTCATGACTGTCAAGCTGAATAGCGTAGGGATCAGCGTAGGGAACACGACCTTCAGCAGCACCTTAAAAGGTGAAGCACCCATATTACGTGCCGCTTCGACCGTATTGTAGTCAATGGAACGTATCGCATTGCGGAAGAACAGCGCATGGTTCGACGTACAGGCGAAAGTCATGGTGAAAAGCACCGCGTTAAAGCCTGTAAACCACTGCTTGTTCATGTTCGGGAACATACCGGCCAGCCATGTAGTAAGAATGCCGTCGTTTGCATAGAGGAACTGATAGCCCGTAACCAGCGCCACGCCGGAATAGATCAGCGTAGTCATATAGCCGAGCCGAAGGATCTTGGCACCCTTGATGTCAAAATATTCAGTAAGCAGCACGATGCTGATACCGACAACGTTTACCGTAATGATCAGGGCGATAGCTAGCTTCAGCGAATTAAGTACATACTGCGGCATGGTGCCAGCGAAGAAGAAGCGAATCACAGCCCATGGATCGGTCTTGCCGGCAGAGTTTGTCGTCTTGAAGATCGAAGTCAGCGTGTTCAGGCAGGGCAGCAGCATGAACCCAAAGAACAGATAGACGAAGAAGGCAATGCCGAATACCTTCCAGATCAGCGAGGTATCCAGCTTCAGCCCTGGTTTCTTATTCATTGGAAGCCTCCTGCTTGTCGTAGCACATCAGGTTGCGCGGATGAATGCCCACATGCACCTGTTCGCCTGCCTCGTAGATCACCGTGCCGTCATTGCGCTCGATCACCTTGATGGTCTGTCCCTCGCAGTGGATATAATACTTGATGTACAGGCCGTAATACTCACGGCTCTCGATCACGCCATCCACGACAGTCTCACCGTCAAGCCGCGGCTGATTCACGCGCACACGCTCCAGGCGGATGAAATGATTCTGATTCCTGTTCAGGCCCATCTTCTCTATCAGCCCGTCTTCCAGGCGGTTGATATCGCCGATGAAGTTGCACACAAACTCCGTCTTTGAGAAGTTGTATACCTCATTGGGCGTGCCAATCTGCTCGATGAAGCCCTTGTTAAACACCGCAATACGGTCTGACAGTGTCAGCGCTTCTTCCTGGTCGTGCGTCACGTAAATGGTCGTTATACCGAAATCGCGCTGCATCTTCTTAAGTTCATTGCGCAGCTGCACGCGTAGTTTTGCGTCCAGGTTGCTCAGCGGCTCGTCCATGCAGATGATAGCTGGCCCGGTCACCAGGGCACGCGCGATCGCCACGCGCTGCTGCTGGCCGCCGGACAGCTGCGACACGGCCTTTTTGAGCTGTTCGTCGCTCAGGTCGACCTTTGCAGCGATTTCGCGCACCTTTTTGTCGATCTCATCTTTCTTCAGCTTCTTGATCTTGAGGCCGAAGGCAATATTGTCATACACCGTCATCGTGGGGAAAAGCGCGTAGGACTGGAACACAATGCCGATATTTCGCTTCTCGATCGGCACATGGGTAATATCCTGACCGTTGACATTTACCGTACCGCTAACAGGCTCAATAAAACCTGTGATAGTACGCAGTGTGGTGGTTTTTCCGCAGCCTGAAGGGCCTAGGAAAGTAAAGAATTCGCCCTGCTTTACATCCACATTGATGTTATGCAGCGCTTCAAAATCACCAAACTTGACGATGATGTCCTTCAGTTCAATCATGGTGGCAGAAGCTTCAGCCATGGCAGTGTCACTCCTCATGCATACAGATAAAATCATGGCGCGCCTGAAATCTCAGGCGCGCCGAACAAACTATTTGCGATTACTCCGCCTTCTGGGTCAGGACCGCCCAATCCAGGTTGTCCCAATCGGGCTCAGCCTTGGCTTCGCTGGCATCTTTCCAGTAGAAGCCCAGGTTGGTCATGATGTTGGTCCACTCTGCACTGTGCGCGGCAACATAGGCAGCATAGGTCATGTCGGTGCCAGGCACGATGTTCAGGGTGAAGCTGGGGATGCTGTAGATCGGATATACTTCTTCGATAGCATCCTCATTGCAGGGATAGCTGTCGAACTCATCCGACCAGGCGCGCTGCACGTCAGCAGAACCGAACCACTCGGCGAAAGCCTTCACAGCCTCGGTCTCGGCTTCGGTACGGCCTTCACGTTCCACAACACCGATGTACTCAGCGATGTAGTAGGTGCCGTCAGCGATATCAACCAGTGACCAGTTTTCGGGTTCAAGAATGCCCTTCAGGGGATGCTCGGAAATCTCCGCGCCGCCCTCGATCTTGCTGTACAGAGAAGAAGAATACATAGTGGAAATCTGGACATCACCGCGGATCAGGGGATCGATGCCGTAGCTGTCACCAGTGAAGTTGCCGTTTGCGCAGTAGGCCCACAGGGTCTTCCAACCATCAATGGTAATGCCGCCGGCAGGAGAAGTAGGATCAGCGAAGGGGTACAGCATGGCATTGTTGATGTTGGCATTGGTGGTGCCACCGACTTTGCCCTGACGATACCAGGTGTAGCCGGATTTTACAACGTCTGCCCAATGATCAAAATGAAGTTCTACGCCATTGGTGCCGAACTCGTCATTGCGGTACAGCATCAGGATGTTCTGGATAACCAGACCATAGGCCTTGCCATCATACTTGAAGGTGCCAACCTTGTCTGCCCAGGAGGGAGTCCAGTCAGCAATCTTGATGTTCTCATAGGTGCCGCCGATCAGCTGGCCCCAGCGGGTCTCATTCAGACCAAAGATCAGGTCAGCATCCTTGTTCTCGTTAGCGGCCTGCACAGCAGCGGTATCGCCGTTAAGAACGGAGTTGTCATCAATGCTGATGCTGAAGCCGGCCTTCTGGGCCTCTTCCTTCAGGTAATTCACGCGCTCGATAGAGTTGGAGTTGGAGTAAATGCGGATGGTGTAGCCAGAATAGTCCTGAGCAGAAGCGGAAACCGCAACCAGAGACAGAACCATGGCCAGAGCCAGAGCGAGGGAAACGAGCTTCTTCATGAAAAAAGCCTCCTTATTAATTTGGATCCCTATTTCGGGATTAGAGAAATTATAGCATTATCAGACGAAGAAGGCAAGGCCTTTTGTTAAAATCGGCCAAATTCAGACGTGATTCGGCAGTCATCGCTAATTGACAGCCGGAACAAAGCAGGATAGAATAAATTGTTTCCACAATCTGCACCTATGGTGTTTTGTAAAGGAAGAAAACCGTGAAAAAAGTCATTCTGACAGCTTTTCTAATGCTTCTTATCCTGCTGGTTTCCGCAGCACAGGCTGATACTGTAACCATTGCCGGCAAGGAATATGATGCTTCTCTTGAAACACTGGACCTGAGCCGCGTAGCTATTCCGAATGTAAACAAGCTGGAAGAAGCGCTGTGCGCCATGCCTAACCTGACATATGTAGACCTCTCATCTACCGGCCTGTCCAACGAAGTATTGGCTGCACTGCGTGAACGTATGGCGGAGCACGGCGTAAAAATCGTATGGACGCTGCGTTTTGATGCTTATACAATACGCACGGATGCAACCGCATTCTCCACACTGCACTCTACCGGCGACAGGCGCCTTGGGCAGGCAGTGCTGGGTGTTCTGCGCTACTGCACCGATCTGAAAGCGCTTGATCTGGGGCATAACTATATTACAGATGCAAGTTTTCTTGAGCCACTGACACAGCTGCGCGTACTGATTCTTTCCGACAACCGTATCAAAGACCTTTCCATGCTTGCCGGAAAGCCGTTGCAATACCTTGAAGCCTTCAACAATGGCCTGACAGATATCTCATGGCTCGAGGACTGTGAGACACTGATCGATCTGAACCTGTGTCTGAATCACATTACTGATCTCAGCCCGCTCTACCAGCTGCCGAATCTCAAGCGCGTATACATCAGCAGCTATAAAGCCAATGAGCCCAGCAAGGCTGCCATCGATGAGTTCCTTTCCTGGCAGCAGGAAAACCTTGAGATCTGGAACTTCACCAGCCAATACCCCACCCTGTACGGCTGGCGTGAAGACAGTCATGGTGTCGGCCATCCGCGCTACGAGATCATCAAGGCAATGTTCAAGGAAGGCGTATACTACGACTTCAACTACGTGCTCCGGGAAGATCAGTACGTACACCTTTTCAAAAATAAATGACATGCTCAGGCCTGCAGTCGCAGGCCTGTTTTTTGCTTGACGCACCTTGCTTTTCCTGCTATCATGGAAACGGAAGAGAATCAGTTTTTCATTATCTATATTATTCCGACAGGAGGCGTGTTTATGTCTGTTGACCGCAACTCCGTTATTGAGACTCTGCTGCGCAGCAAAGTACTGATCATCATGCGCGGGTACACCCGTGATCAGCTCATGCATATCGGCGAAGCCGTTTATGCTGGCGGCGTATGCCAGATGGAAGTCACATTTGACCAGCTGGGCCGCACACCACACGAAGAGACTGCCCGAATCATTGCCGCACTGCGTGAGAAGTTTGACGGGCGTATGCACGTAGGTGCCGGTACGGTCATGACGCTGGATCAGCTGCATCTGGCCTGCGATGCCGGAGCAGAGTTTATCGTATCCCCTGACAGCTATCAGCCCGTAATCGAAGAGACGCGTGCGCTGGGTCTTGTTTCCATGCCCGGAGCCTTCTCTCCGACCGAAGCTGCCAATGCCTATCGCTGGGGTGCTGATTTTGTTAAGTTGTTCCCCAATGCTGCACTTGGTGCCGGTTACCTCAAAGACCTGGCTGCTCCGCTTTCCCATATCCGCTTCCTTGCTGTAGGCGGTGTCACGCTTGAAAATATCGCACAATTCGCAGCTGCCGGTGCCGTTGGTTATGGCGTAGCCAGCGGCATTGTCAAGCGTTCATGGGTAGAAGCCGGTGATTGGGCAGCTATTACCCGTCAGGCTAAAGCTTATATCGACGCTCTTGCCCAAGCATAAGGAGGAATCATGGCAACAGCATTTAAGGTTGTTGATAGTGCTTACCGCATCGGCTGCGGCCGATATATCCAGGAAAGTGGCGCCTTGCACCGCCTGCCTGAAGAATTACAGCGTCTCGGCTGTACACATGCTTTTGTGGTTTACGACAGCAATACCCTCCGTATCGCCGGTGAGCAGATACGCTCGCAGCTTGAAGAGGGCAATGTTCCGTTTGACTATCACGTGTATGATGCATTTTGCACCCGCACGGAAGCCGAGCGTATTGCGGCGATGCCCGCATTTATACAGTCCGATGCCGTAATTGGCGTCGGAGGCGGCAATATCCTCGACCTAACCAAACTTTGTGCGGTAATGGGCAGGAAACCCGTCATCTGTATACCGACTTCAAGCGCGACCTGTGCAGCCTATACCCCGCTCAGTGTAACGTATAATGATCATTTTCAGACAAAGGGAACAATTCATCACCCGGTCGAAGTAAATGCCGTACTGGCGGATATGGACATTCTCTGCCGCCAGCCTCCGCGCCTGATGGCTGCCGGTGCCTATGATGCTCTGGCCAAAGTAATAGAGACTGCACAGCGCTTCAGGGATCGTCCTGAATCCGAGATAGATATCGGCATGCGCGCCGCTTATGAACTGAGCCGTTTCACCTATCAGCGCCTGATCGAGGATCTGCCGCAGGCTCTTCGTGACACAGCTGACGGAATCCCATCAAAAGCAGTATATGATGTAGTCCATATTTCAATTGCTGAGACTGGTGTCATCAGCGGCCTCGCACGCGGCTCAAATCAGACAGCCATCGCACATAAAGTCTATGAAAGCAGCCGCACACTATATCCTGATGTCGTACACGATTATCTGCATGGTGAGCTTGTCGCCATCGGTCTGATCGCCCAGCTGTACTATAACGGAGAACCTGATCAGGCTGCTGATCTGCGCAGCCGTCTGCGTAATGACAATCTTCCTTCATCACTCCGCGATGTAGGTATTCCGCCGACAAGCGAAGCTCTGGAACAGTATTATCAAGCCGTCCTCGGTTCCTCTGCCATGGCTGGTACTACAGAAGAAGAGCATGCACGTCTACACGAAGCGCTGAGCATAATCCAATAAGTATCCATGCAGGCCGGTATACCTGCAAAAAAATAACAGAAGGGGGTATCCGCATGAAGAAACTCGTTTCCCTGTTGCTCATTGCTGTACTGCTGTTCACAGCTGTCAGCGCGCTTGCATACAGCAAAGAAGAACCCATCACAATCAAATTCTGGCACACCCGTGGCAGCGGCGCCCAGTATGACACCCTGAAAGGCCAGGTAGAAGCCTTCAATTCCACATTCGGTGCTGAAAAGGGCATCATCGTGGAAGAGACCTATCTGGGCGGTTACAGCGAGATCATGAACCAGCTATATCTGGCTACGACTTCCGGAGAGCAGCCCGTCGTCTGTGTCAACTCCACAACCCGTTATCCCATGCTCTTTGACGATGATATCCTTGTAGACATGATGCCTTATGCCAAGGCCAGCGGCTTTGACATCCACAACGTGTTCTATTCCATGTACAATGTCGTGGGCGACGATGAAGAGACCATGTACTGCCTGCCCTACATCAAGTCCACGCCCGTTCTGTATTACAACAAGACCATTGCGGATGCAAAAGGAATCGTAGTGCCTGATGCGCCCACCATTGCCGACCTAGAGGAGATCTGCAAAAAAGCTTACACCGTCAACGCCAACGGCGAAGTCGAAATCTGGGGCTTTGAATCCTTGAATGACTTCACTTACTATCAAGGCGCATTCCTCTGGCAGCTGGGTGAAGAGCTGTGGGACGAAGAAGGCAACACCCCTGCGCTGAGCGGTACCTCTATGCTGAAAGTACTGTCTGACTGGCGTCGTTGGGTGGATGAAGGATGGTGCCGTCCCTTTGACAGCACCAATGCCAGCGCCACTATGCAGGAAATGCTCTATCAGGGCAAACTGTTCGCTTTCTGGGCCAGCTGTTCTTCTATGGCCAACATTTCCAAGTACATGGCTGAGGCCGGACAGGAACTCGGCATTGCAAACTTCCCAACTTATGATCTCGAAAAGCCAATCGTGCCTATCGGCGGCGGCAGCATCATGATCATCAAGCCCGGCAACACCGAAGAGCAATATGCCGCAGGTTGGGAACTGATCAACTTCCTCATGAGCGATGAAATGGTAGCCTACAACGCAGTCAACAGCGGATACCTGCCAGTCACTATCAGTGTAGCTGAAAACGACACGATGAAGGCTTTCTGGGAAGAGAAACCCATTTTCAAGGTCGCTTATGACCAGCTGCCCAACGGCATCGACCAGGCATATCCTGATTTTCCCTATAACAGCGAGCTAAAAAATAATATCCAGTCCGTCGTTTCGCTGCTCATTCAGGAAGGCAGCATTACTCCTGAACAAGCTGTGCAGCAGATCAAGGACGACAACGCACACATGTTCCCGCAGGGCTATTGATTCCGATTCATTCAAGCGCGCCGGTTGCTGGCCGGCGCGTTTTTTATTGACGCAAAAATGTGAAAGCATTTATAATGCACATTGAAGCTCTCATCAGCATTCCCATCCGCCATGAACACATACTTCCACAGCAGATTTATACTTTCAAAGCAATAAAAGCACATAAATCCTGTCCGAATATCTGAGAAAGTGGTGATTGCCAATGAAACGCCTGTTTTCGCTGTTGCTGATATTAGTTGTATTGGCTGCTGACCCTGTTTTTGCAGCAGCTGATAATAAGGAAGAAGTTTTGATACAAGGAAGCATGGGGACCTTGTATGGTGTTCTCTTAATGCCAGTGGATAAAGAACCTTCTGCACTTGTTATACTTGCGCATGGCTTTGGTAGCAGTCACCGCGGTGTGCTTGACTATGCGGAAGCCCTTGCTGCACAGGGATTCGCCGCTTTTGCTTTTGACTTCTGCGGCGGAGGCAATTCATCCCGCAGTAAAGGCACTACGACACAGATGTCTGTTCTGACTGAAGCTGCTGATCTGGATGCTGTTATCAGTCACTTTGCAGATGATCCACGCTTCAATGCCATCTGTCTATGGGGTGAAAGCCAGGGCGGTTTTGTGGCCGGTCTGACTGCTGCAAGGCGCCCGCAGGATATTGATGCTCTGATATTATTTTACCCGGCTTTCAATATTCCTGAAATTGTTCATTCATACCTGCCCAAGGACGGTCAGCTTCCTGAATCTTTACGTGTTCTGGGAACCGAAGTCGGAAGGGTCTATGCCGATGATGCCCTAAGTATCGACATCTGGACTTTGCTCCCAACATATACAGGACCGGTGCTGATCGAGCATGGAGACCGTGATATGTTAGTGCCGATTTCTGTTGGAGAACGTGCTGCACAGATTTACCAAAATGCTGTCTTGAATACACTGAATGGACAGAATCATGGTTTTTCCGGCACAGGACGCATAAAAGCGAAATCAGATACTGCTGCTTTTTTGCTTTCACTATTTGCGCAGACCCCTGAGCAAGCTCAATAACATACCTAATATACCAAGCAGCCTGGTTACTCATGCTCCAGGCTGCTTGTTGGTTTTTGAAATGTTTCTGACAATTAATCTCAGATCAGCTTCAACCTCTTCAATGCTACTACTATGCCGTCATGGTCGTTATCCGTTGTTATATCGCTAAACATTGCACGTATCTCTCCCGGGGCGTTTTCCATCACAATCGGATGCCCGACAGCATGCAGCATCTCCAGATCATTATAGTTGTCTCCAAAAGCTATGGCATTTTCTGCAGAAATACCCAGTACCCTGCACAGCCATTCGATCGCATGTGCCTTATTGACTCCTTTCTGCATGATCTCCACCAGGATTGGAGACGAACGCACTACTGTCAGTTGCGGCAGGCGTGTCTGTAAGTATCTCTCGACCAACGCAGTTTCTTCAGGTTCGCACATGCACAGTACCTTATGTGCCTGCTGATCCTCTGCGAGATCAGCAGCACTCCCAGCACGTGAAACTGCATCCAATAATTTCTCTTCATGACGGATGCGCGGATGCGAAGGATCGCGGACCAACCAATCTTCCAATGAAAAGATATTCCATGTCGCGTCATAGGGCATGGCATCAATCTCAGCTGTCACCATGGTGGTCTGGGCTTTTGTCATGCCATGCTGATATAAAAGCCGATGCTCTTCATCCAGGATCAATGCACCGCCGCAGGAAATGATTGGCCCTTTCAGACCATTCTTGCGCATAATTGAATAAATGCCGCAGGGATAACGCCCTGACACGATGACAAACGGGATCTTCAGCATCTGTAACGCTTCCCGCGTGCGCGGCAGAACGCAGTGATTACTGTCCAGCAACGTACCGTCAGCATCACTGAAAATGATCTGATACATAAATCTCTCCTCCGGAGCCCATTCTGCAGTTCAGTATACCATGCGTCTGCAGGTTCCGCAACCAATCCTGCTTCCATGATTGTATTCGTATTTGTTAATATTCAATTCATAATGACGTGCTAAAAAAATAATGCGTTCGTCGTTTGACGGACGCTGCGAGCCGACAGCAAGCCTCTCCGCTGCGGCTCGCATTTTTTCTTCTATCGAATAAAGCTCTTCACTCAGGCCGGTTCCATGTCCCGGATACGTTCTTTTTCATGACAGCGATCTCCATCAGATCCGGCATATGAAAGGATTGCACGTTTCCTCACCTTCTACCCTTTAAAGCACTATTTTGCCTGTTGCTTTCGCCATTTGCGAAGGCTGTTTTTTTCACTTTTTTGATCAATTGTTTCGGCTTTAATAAATTGTGTTACAAAAAAATGAAATCCACAAAATGCAGTTGAAATTGTATATATGCATATTTATAATTACCAATATATAGTATGGTGGAGGTGACTGATGATGCGGTATTTGGCTTTATTTGCCGTGCTCGCAGCATCGGTTTCCGGCATTCTACTGTACCTGTATTGCCGCCATGAACGGCAGAAAGAACTCTACCGTATGGAGGTGCTCCGCAGCACCAAACTGTATAAGCATCTGCATGCCGCACTGGTCAGCTGCCGTGCCGATTCACGCGATCTGGACCAGGTCCGCATCGAACGTGACCGCATCACGCTTACATTGGTGGATCCGCCTCATGTCCTGATTCAGTTCGACCTGCATCAGGCTGGATTTGCCAAGATGAGCCGTGTCCGTACACGCGTGATGGCCGAAGTGCTGGCCGAGGATATCAGTATCCTGCTGGATCGCAGCAAATACAGCCTGCGGCGCTATCGGCTCATGCGTCCCAACGGGAGCTGGGATTATGGATACCTTTATACTGTCACGATCCCATATAAAGACAGCATCAATACCGCCCGGGCACGTCTCCGCGCCCGGATCTGACGGTTTTCGAATTTCATGAAAGAACAAAAATCAGCTGTTTTCTTTGCGTTTATCAGTGGTCTGGCCTGGAGTTTTACAGGCCTTTTTTCACGTCTGGTCAGTTGGAATCCATTTACTCTGGTCGGTCTGCGCGCACCGATTGCCCTGCTGATCATCGGCCTTGGCCGCGGCAGTTTCCGTATCCGGCCCAATAAGGGTCTTTGGGTCAGCGCTGCAGGTATCACACTAACTTCCCTGATGTTTATGGCTGCCAACCGGCTGACTACAGCTGCCAACGCCATCGTCCTGCAGTATACGGCCTCCATCTTCGTCATGCTCTATTCCTTCCTCGTCAAGAAACAGAAACCGCTCAAGAGCGAAGTCATCGCTGCCTTTTTCGTATTTTTCGGCGTGATACTATGCTTCATGGGCGGCCTGAGCGGCGGAGGACTGATAGGGGACTGCATCGCTCTGCTCAGTGGTGTTACCTTTGCCATGGTCTTCCTTGCTGCCCGATATTCAGGCAATTCGCCAATCGACGGCGTATACTTCGGCACTTTGGTCAGCTGTGTTTTCGTCTTGGCCGTACCGTTTGATCCTGCCTTCCAGCTTACTGTGACACAGCTGCTCGTCATGCTTGCACTGGGTCTGGGGCTCGGGCTCGGATATCTCTTCTTTTCCATGGGAATGCAGCGCGGTCTGTCCCCCGTCAAGGCCTGCATTATCAGTAACGTGGAGCCCGTGCTGAACCCAACCTGGGTAGCCCTCCTGCTCGGTCAGTCACCGGGCCTGTTCAGCATTCTCGGAGCAGTTACTGTCCTACTCGCTATTACGTTGCAGAGCCTATACGAAATGCGCCGAAATACTTAAGATTTTACCGTTTCCCGCTTTTTCCTATGCCGTCTGTAGACGGCTTTATTTTTTACGATTTTATTACGTTTTATGCTTGCTATTTGTTGACAATCGAAACATATTGTAATAAAATTAGCTTGTATTGGTATACATTCCCGCAGGAGGCCTGTTATGTTTTTCAGAAAGTTTAATTCATTTGTTGCCGCGCTATTAGTCGTTGCACTTCTGATTGGAAGCGTGTCCTTTGCGATGGCAGCTGATTATCCTTTTGCCGCCACACTTAAAACGTCCGGCACACTGCGGAAGGCTGCTTCCGAAAGCAGTGTTGTTCTGGCTGTACTTCCTGCAGGTGACGCGGTCTATGTAACAGGCGAAAGCGGAAATTATTATATCGTCGAATATGATGGTGCTTCCGGTTACCTGCTCAAGAATGCAGTCAACAGTTCTGCTCCCTCTGCCAATCAGCCTACCGAAGCTCAGGCTGCCCGTTATGCAACTCTTGCTCAGGGGAGCGAAGGTCAGCTGGTTCGTGATCTGCAGAGCGCACTGATCGAACTGGGATATCTTTCCGGGTCTGCAGACGGCAAGTACGGTGCCAAAACTGCAAAAGCCGTTACCGATTTTCAGGCAGCCAACGGCTTGAACGCGACTGGAAGTGCAGATGCCGCAACACAAGGTCTGCTTTATGAAGGCAAGCCCATCAATTCCAAGGGTAAAGCCAAATCCGTCAGTATCGCACCGGACATTGCTGGTTTTCCCATTTCTTCCGGCCGCACCGGTACACTGGTAACCAAAATTCAGACCGCACTCAAGGCGTTGGAATACTACAGCGGCAAAGTTGACGGAAAATTCGGCAGTGGCAGTGTCAAGGCCGTCAAAAATTTCCAGAAGAAAAACGGTCTGACTGTCAGCGGCATTGCGGATGCTGCTACACAGGCAGTCCTGTTCAGCGGCGAGGCAATCGGGGCAAAGACCACTCCCACGCCCAAACCCACCGCTACGCCTGTCCCGCCCGTCATCGGTTGGGAGAACGGCGTTCAGACAGGCAATGTTGCCACTTATCCCTATGAGACCGTTACCACTGATTCTGTAAATCTCCGCAAGGGCGCCAGCACATCTACCACGCGTATACTGACCGTACCCAAGGGTGCCTCAGTCACCGTGCTGGCATTGAAAGGTGATTTCCTGCAGATCAATTATGTCAAGAGCAAGAAGACCTATACCGGCTACGTAATGGCGCGTTATGTCGATGTGCCTGCCGTTTATCTGGGTGGTAAGGAACTGGATTCTGACGCTGATGCACAGAAGCTGTACACTTCACTTTCTTCCGGTTCTGCGGCCGACAGCGTATCAGTACTTCAGGACGCGTTGCGTGAACTGGGTTTCTACACCTCCGCCTCAAGCGGCATATATGATGCCAAGACGATTGCCGCAGTCAAAGCCTTCCAGGCTAAGAACGGTCTGCTGCAGACCGGCATCGCGTCCGCTGAGCTGCAAAAGTTTCTCTTTGAAGGTACGCCGCTCAACAGCAAAGGCAAAAAGACCGATGTTTCCGTATTGCCCCCCTACAGCGGAGTTACCATGCGCCAGGGCGATACCGGCTGGCAGGTCACCGAACTCCAACAGGCGCTCAGGCAGCTAGGATACGTCGATACTGCCGTTACCGGTGTTTACGATGCAAACACTGTCAAAGCCGTCAAGGCGTTTCAGAAAGCTAACAGCATGACACAAGACGGTATTGCCGGTACCAAGGTACTTACTGCTCTGACCGGTTATCTGACCACACCCACACCGGCGCCTGTCCTGATCACGCCTACCCCAACCGCCATCACGCCTGAGAACGTCGTAGTTCTGCATCGCGGCACACGCGGGCTTGCCGTTACGCGCCTGCAGGAGCGACTGGTCGCACTTGGTTACTATGCCATCACTCCCGACGGCATCTATGACGCGAATGACATCGCTGCTGTTCGCGAATTCCAGAAGAAAAACGGCCTGACCTCTGATGGTGTCGCCGGCCTGGAAACGCAGTTGAAATTGTACAGTGATTACGCCGTTGCAGCCTGGGCAACCCCGACGCCTAAGCCCACTGCGACGCCCAAGCCGCAGGCCACCCCGTCGCCCAGTCTCGACATCGTGCTCAAGCTCGGTTCCAAGGGTGCCGAGGTCAACATCCTTCAGGCACGACTCACTACGCTCAACTATTTCAGCGAGACCATCGACGGTCTATACGGAACCAAAACAGCAGCAGCCGTTGCAGCTTTTCAGCAAAACAACAGCCTGACAGCGGATGGCATTGCCGGTCCCAAGACGCTGAAGAAACTGTATGGAACCAGTCCGAAAGCCGCTACAGTAGCGAACCCCGCCGCAGAAGAAGATACCGAGCCTGTCCAGAGCACCACACTGCGCATCGGTGACACTGGCAGCGCCGTCAAAGCCATGCAGCAGAAGCTGATCGATCTGGGTTATCTCACAGGTGCAGCAGATGGCATCTTCGGGCCCAAGACCTATCTGGCCGTCAAGGCGTTCCAGAAAGCCAACAAGCTCAGTACCGATGGTGTTGTCGGTTCCGCCACCCAGTCCCGTCTGAACGCCCTCGTCCAGCAGGGCACATCGACAAGCAGCACGGCGCCCGCCGCACAGAATAATTCCACTTCCGTAAGCTTCAAGGCTCCCGCCGCCATCGAGGTACGCTTTGCTGACTGGTATACCGAAACGCGTACGCTGGCCAAGCTGATGCCCAACGCCATTGTTTACGATTACAGAACCGGCCTGTATTACAACGTCAACATGTTCTCCTTTGGCAAACACTGCGACGCCGAACCTCTGACAGCCAGCGATACCGCCGTCATGCAGCAGATCATGGGCGTTGACAACTGGACGCCGCATGCCGTATGGGTCATTCTGTCTGATGGCAAGGTTTACATGGCCTCAACCCACAGCCACGGGCATGAGATAGACCATAATTCTTCCAACGGGCTGGAGGGACACATCTGTATCCACTTCCCAAGGGAAATGACCGAAGCCGAAAAAGCAAGTATGCCTTATGCACTCAGCCATCAGCAAGAGATCCTGCGCGGCTGGGAAGAGACACAATCCATGATCCACTAAAGCTACTGAATAAAGGAGCTTTCACAGATATGCTGAACATCGCTATTGACGGCCCGGTAGGGGCCGGGAAATCAACCATCGCTGACGAAGTCGCCAGCCGTCTGGGAATCCTGCATCTGGATACCGGTGCCATGTACCGCGCAGTAGGCCTGGCCGTACTGCAGCATGGTGTCGACCTTCAGGATGAAGAAGCTGTAACCGATCTCTGTAAGCAATCACAGGTGGATGTGCGCTATGAAAACGGTGCCCAGGTCACTCTCCTTGACGGACGGGACGTAACCGGTATGATCCGCTCCCAGGAAGTTGGGACCGCCGCCAGCGCCGTATCGCGCTATGCAGGTGTACGCCGGTTGCTTGTACAGCGTCAGCAGGAGCTTGCGCAGACCCAGCCGATGCTGCTGGACGGCCGAGATATCGGCACTGTTGTACTGCCGAATGCTCCTGTTAAGGTCTACCTTACAGCCACGCCGGAAGCACGCGCCATGCGCCGGCTGAAGCAGCTCCTGGAAAAAGGTGAGACCGCTGATTTCGCCGAAGTGCTCGCAGAAGTCAATGCACGTGACGAACAGGATATGAACCGTGCTGTGGATCCCCTGCGTCAGGCAGAAGATGCAATCGTGGTCGACTCTTCTAATCTTACTTTTGAAGAAACAGTGCAGGCTATCCTGCGTCTGGCGGAGGCTGTAAATGTCTGAAGAAAAACCCACCGGCAACACTGCAGAGCCGCAGAAGATCGAGCACACCTTCCTGTATACACTGTGCCGTATCCTGTTCGGGTTCGCTTTTCATACCTTTTGCCCCGTCCGCTATCATTTTACCGAACGCATCGACGCGATGAACGCTCCTTATCTGATTATCAGCAATCATCTGTCTGCCGTCGATCCATTTGTGCTGGCTGTCGCTACCCGTCGTTATGAGATCCGTTTCATCGGGAAGCGTGAGTTGACTAAGAATAAGCTGTTGGCTGGCATTCTCAATGCCCTGCACATGATCCCCGTATCACGCCATTCCACTGACATGAGCGCCATGCGCGCATGCATGCAGGTGCTGCGTGACGGTCAGGTGCTGGGCATTTTCCCTGAAGGAACCCGCCATCTGCCCTCTCTGATGCAGACAGTTGAATCCGGTGCTGCACTCATCGCATTGCGTGCCAATGTGCCGCTCCTGCCTGTGTACATCGACAGCCGTGTGCGCTGTTTCCACCGCACGCAAGCCTGGGTTGGAGAACCTATCGATTTCTCCGATCTTCGTGCGCAGGGCGTAAACACCGATACCGTAAACCTTCTGTGCGACCGGATCCGTGATACATATCTGTCCATGCAGAAGAATTTATCGGCAAAATAGCCCTAATTTTCCCGCCTCCTATTGTGAATAACTGCAGAATTTTACAATTTTTCACTTTTTTTCAGATAAGAAGCAGGAAAAAGAGGGATTTTGCAGAAATATTTGCTATTGGCCTGAGGTGGCTGATTTCGCGGAGGGAATTATGTCCGTTACCGTAGCCGGTCATGCCGGCTTCTGCATGGGCGTTAAGCAGGCAGTCGCAGCAGCAGAAAACGCTGCCCGGCAAGCTGCATCGCAGCACATCCCCTGCTATTCGCTGGGCGAGGTTGTCCACAATCCCGCCGTCACCCGACACCTGGCAGAAATGGGTGTCATGGCAGTCAGTTCCGTGGAAGACGCACAGGGCGGGCTGCTGATCCTGCGCAGTCACGGTGTGGCACCCGGAGTGCTCCGCCGATGCGATGAGCTGGGTATTCCCTATGTGGACTGCACCTGCCCGCATGTGCAGGCGCTGCATCAGGCTGTAGAGGGATGTCAGGCTGATGCCGTCGTACTGATCGGTGAAAAAGAGCATCCCGAAGTGCGCGGCACTGCAGGATGGTGCCCTTGCCCCGTATGGGTCATCTGCACACTGCAGGAAGCTGAAGCGCTGCCTTTGCTGGAAAGCGCACTGGTCGTATCGCAGACCACACTGCCCAGTGAACAATGGGATGCCATGTTGCCTGTCCTGCGCACACGAATCCGCAGGCCTGAATTCAGGCGTTCCATCTGCGCTGCCACGCGTCTGCGTCAGCAGGCCGCAAGAGAGCTGGCCGCCGTCAGCGACCTTATGCTGATCGTTGGCGGACGGAAGAGTGCGAACACGCGCAAGCTCTATGAAGCGTGCAGCCAGCTTTGTCCCCGCACTATCTTGGTGGAAAGCGCGGCGGAGATCCCGCCGGGCATCATCGATATCCACACCCATCAAATTGGAATAGCCGCCGGCGCATCCACACCGGATTGGTCACTTAAGGAGGTTGTCACTGTAATGAACGAACTCGAAAACAAAGCGCTCGAAAACACCGAGCCCGTAGCCCCCGAAGCCGAAGCCCCCGTGGTCGAAGCTCCTGCTGCCGAAGCTCCCGAAGCCCCCGTTGCTGAGGCTCCTGCTGCTGAAGCTCCCGCCGAAGCTCCCCAGGCTGAAGCCGTACCCGAGGCTGCGAAACCCGCCGACGAAAATGACTTTATGGCCAGCGTTGAAGCCTCCATGCGTCGCATCCACACCGGTCAGACCGTGACCGGCACTGTGGTGCAGGTGACCGATGACGAAGTCTGTGTCAACATCGGCTACAAATCTGACGGCTTGATCAAGCGCACCGATCTGGTGGACACCGACGTAAAGGTCGGCGACGAGATCGAAGTGGAAGTCGTCAAGGTCAATGATGGCGAAGGCAATGTGATCCTCAGCCAGCGCAACATTATCAACAAGAAGACCTGGGACGCGCTGATGGCCAAGTTCGAAGCCGGTGAGTATGTTGAAGCCACCGGTAAGGAAGCCGTCAAGGGCGGCCTGATCTGCATGGTCGAAGGCGTTCGCGCGTTTGTGCCCGCCTCCCGTCTCAGCAAGCGTTATGTTGAAAAGATCGATCAGTTCGTCGGCCAGCCGATGAAGCTGAAGATCATCGACGTTGACCAGCAGAAGAAGCGCATCGTCTGCTCCCGCAAGGACGTTCTCATCGAGGAAGAAGCCACCAAGAAGGCTGCCGCATGGGAAAAGCTGGAGAAGGACGCCATCGTCACCGGTATCGTACGCCGCTTTGCCGATTTTGGCGCGTTCGTCGATCTTGGCGGTGTGGACGGCCTGATCCACATCACCGACCTGGCCTGGTATCGTGTTGGACATCCCAGCGAAGTGCTGTCCATCAACCAGGAAGTGCAGGTCAAGGTGCTGTCTGTGGACCGCGAGCGTGAGCGCATCCAGCTGGGCTACAAGCAGCTGCAGCCCCAGCCCTGGGACAACATCGAGGAGAAGTATCCTGTCGGCCTGATCGTGGAGCGCAAGGTTGTGCGTATCCGCCCCTTCGGCGCCTTCATCGAACTCGAGCCCGGTGTGGACGGTCTTGTACATATCAGCCAGGTTGCCCTTACCCGCGTAGCCAAGGTCGAGGATGCGCTGACCGTTGGTCAGATCGTGCCTGTTGAAGTACTGGGTGTCGATCCTGAAGCGCACCGCATCAGCCTGAGCATCCGCAAGGTGCTGGAAGCCAACAACGCAGAGTACGCTGAGGCTCCCGCTGAAGAAGCTCCTGCCGAGGAAGCTCCCGTTGAGGAAGCCCCCGCCGAAGAAGCTCCCGCTGAGGAATAATCCATTTGGCAAAATGCTGCCGGTCCTGTGACCGGCAGTTTTTTTGTATTGCTTTTACATTTGCTGCGGGATGATACGCGCATCCACCTTCGTTGTATATATGAAATCACTTATCTGGAGGCAAACATGAAGCGTTTTATCTTCGTAGCCCTCATCATAGTCCTGCTTGCATCCCTGAATTCCGTACTGGCAGAAAGTGCTTTTGAAACCGCTCTTCGTGCCCGGTATGCAGGCAGCGGCTGGCAGGTCGAGCAGGTTTCCCAATGGGGTGACGCCGGTGCTGCCCTGCTCAGGCGCGGAACCAGGCACATCTTGTGTGCCAGCAAAAACGGCGTGTTCTGTGAAAG
>JAEEGF010527074.1_pt1 | contig 31926 bp, 26 predicted proteins | sample 9134171 | NCBI WGS metagenome assembly JAEEGF01 (sample SAMN16246542, study PRJNA631951) | gut metagenome | biome: gut microbiome; feature: rumen; material: AP-attached | host: Bos | place: Iran: Karaj | collected 2018-10 | reverse complement strand
GCGCTTTTTTCGAGCGCTCGTATATATTACCAAATCACTTATTTTCGTGTCAACACATTTTTTATCCTTTTTTTCAAACTCGTACCATTTTTCTTTCCCTTCATTTTTATATATCATCTTATACGTACATTTATCACACGACCTCTGTTTTCTTTGCCTTTTTCCTTGACATTTATCTCGATATGTATATAGTAAGAATTGAATTTAATAGCCGCTAGGGGTGCTGAAAAGCTGAGATAAATACCCTTTGAACCTGATATGGTTAATTCTATCGTAGGGAAGCGGAGATACTTTTTTGAGTATATGTATCCCCACTACCACGTGGGGCTCTTTTTTCTCCGGCGGCAAGGAGGTTTTTATGGAAAAGAAAAAGTCGATCGAACTTAAGGCATGGGTCACGATGCTTATAATTGCCGTGATCCTTGTCGCCATCGGATTATTGCTGTTCGTGATATCCGGAAACGGAACCATTATTGATTTCTTCAAGAATATCATTCCATCATCCGACGGAGGTCTCTCTGCCGGGATCATAACCGCCCTGGTCTGTCTGGGCGTGATAGTGGTCGGTATTCTGATACTGTCCAAAACATCGGATAAAGATGAGAATCTGATGTGGACCACGAACGAGCTCGTTGTAGGAGCATTATGTCTCGCTCTTGCTTATGTTCTCTCATGTCTCAAGCTTTATGAGCTCCCGAACGGAGGTACCATAACCCCTGCAAGCATGCTGCCCATATTCGTGTTTGCGTATATCTACGGACCGGTAAAAGGACTTTTCGTAGCTTTCGTATATTCACTGCTCCAGCTCACACAGGGCATTTATGTAGTGCACTGGGTACAGTTCCTGCTTGACTATACTTTCGGCTTTACAGTAATTGGAGCTTCCGGTTTCTTTAGAAACAGCATTATCCCCGGAATCGTTTCCGGAGGACTTCTGAGATACCTCTGTTCTTTCCTCTCAGGTTGGCTCTTCTTTGGAGAATATGCTCCTGAGGGACAAGCTCCATGGCTTTATTCACTTTTATATAATGGAAGTTACATGATCCCTGAGATACTGATCTGCTGTCTCATCTGCCTTATTCCTGCAATGAAGAAAGCCCTAGAATCGCTTAGGCGTAAACAGCTCCTAAAGAAGGATAATGCTCAAGCAAAAGCCTGAGCTTCTCCCGTAAGAATAAAAGAATGCCCCGATATGAATCATATCGGGGCATTGCTTTAGCCAACGTATCCTTTTATGGAAAAAGAGGAGACCTTATGCTCCAAGATGTCCAAAGAAATTGTTGAGCTCTCCGACAAGGATGTCAGGATCGATGCCATGTACCATGCAAGCCTCCTCCAGTGTCTCATTGGCGGATGCGGGGCACATGATGCAGAACATGTTGAACTCATAGAATATCTCCTGGCAGTTGATATCCCTGTTCAGTATGTCCATTATTTTCATATCCTTAGTGATCATATATAAGTCTCCTTTTTACGTATTCTTCTCAAATCTATGTCCACATTTAGGACAGGTTATCCGTATCTTTCCCTTTCCCTTAGGAACCCTAATCTTCTGAGAACAGTCCGGACACCTGAAATATCTGTATCCGGCTTCCTTCTTGGAAAACAGATCCATTACAAAACTGTTCTCCATCTTCCTCTGTGGAATGTTTTTTGACAGCATCCTGAAGATACCGAATCCCAGGATCAGAAGAGAGATTGCTGATATTACTATCGAGATCCTCGAGAACAGGCTCAAAACGAACCCTGCTACCATTAAGATTATACCAAGATTGTCAATACCATACCTGCCGATCATGAACTTTCTCAGCTCATATCCTATCCTGTTGAAGAAATTCATCTTTTCCCCTCCGAAGCAGTCTTTACCGATATATCATACACCCTGATAAGCAGAAAATATGTTAAAACACTAAGAACTCTTTTTCTCTCCTCACAAACCAGAGATAGCTGTTTTTCACTTTTTTGCCCGAGATCTTTTCAAGCGCCCTGGTATACATTTTCATCTGAATCCTGTAGTGATCTGCCAGTTCGGCCACTCTGTCCTCAGAGACCATATTGGACTTGTAATCCAGTATCACGTACTCATCTCCTTCCAGAAAGGCAAGATCGATTATTCCCTGAACTACAACTTTTTCATCGTTGTCACCAAGTCCTATGTCTTTTCCCATCTCAAGAAGGGAGAATGGCACTTCTCTCAGAACCCTGTCGGCTTTCCTTATCCTTGCTGCCATATTGCTGTTGAGGAAAGACAGTATCTGAGGATAGAAACTCCTGAGTCTTTCGGCTTCATTCTCAGATATTATCATATCCTCCATGAGCCTTACTGACAGAGCCTCAAGCCCTTCCCGTGTATTAATTGAGAAATCCATGTGCTGCATGAAAAGGTGGATGAGTGTCCCAAGTTCTGCACCTCTGTCCTCTTCCATACTCATGGCAGGGATATATATCCCCTCGTCGTCCTTCGGAAGAAGTGAACTCACTCCTATCTTCTGAGGGATGCCCCTGTTCCCATATTCTCTGAACTCCATCGGTCTGGTATCGGCAATCCCTTCCAGAAGTCTTCTCTTGTCAAACAAACCTCCGGAACGGACCTCATTTCCACCAAGCGTCCCCTTTACGATTTCATGATATATCTTTAGATCTTTATTCTTTCCCTGACGGAGCGGGAACCAGTCACTGAAACATTCGAGCTCCCAGAAGCTCTTCATCACCCAGTCAAAGACGTTGGTGTCCTCCAATGGATCCGAACCGACTTTGTGGTTTATATCTTTCAGATACTTTTCAGCATCCTGAACTGCTCCGGAGATATATAACCTCTCCTTTGCCCTGGTCATCGCCACATAAAGAAGCCTGAGTTCTTCTGACTTCTGTTCCATTTTGGCCTGTTTTTCCGCTATGTTACGGAGTTCTGTCTTGCTTCTGGTCCTTCGATCGATATCCACATTTCTGATGGAGACCCCGAGAGTTCCGTGACAGAAGATGCTGTCTTTGCTATCTCTTTTTGAAAACTCTCCCTGCAGCCTTGCCAGTATCACTACCGGGAACTCAAGCCCTTTTGCGGAATGCATGGTCATCAGCTGTATGCTGTCAGTTGACACCTCTTCATCATTCTTGACCTGTTCTTTCCTGACGCTGTCTACGAAAGTAAGCAGATCGTAAAGGCCCGTTCTTTCTCTGGCCCATTCCAGAAGTTTGTAGAAATATGTCTCGAAATATGAAGAATAGGCTTCTCCTCTCTTCATGACTCTGAGATATGCTTCAACGTTCTCTTCGTTCTTGATCCTGAGAATAAGGTCCTCAAGGCTCATAACTGAGGCCCATACCCTGTATCTGTTTAACCGGTTGAGGAAATCTCTGCATTTTTGCGCAAGGCCATTTTCTTTCATTGAATACTTCATGAGGCTCTCATGGAATGTGTCACAGCCTTCCTCAGCCTTTATCCTTCCGAGTTCGGCATCTGAAAAATCACCGAAGAAGCTCCTCAGTACTGAAAGAAGGGCTATATCTGAAGAGAAGTTCTCCACCACATGCAGCAGATTCAGGAACAGATCAAATCCTAGACTATCCATATCACTGTTTCTGTTCAGGGAAACGTTGAGCCCCTCGTTCTGGAGTGCTCTCAGCATGATATCTCCGTGTGTTTCGACACTCCTGGTAAGTATGCATATGTCACCGTTGGAGTATCTTCTGTTCCCTTTCTCATCCTTTTCCCTGAGGATATCTTTGATGAGCCCTGCTATCGTCACTGCTTCCATCTCGGTCTGGATCTCAGCGTTTTCTTTGCCGGTCTCTGTCAGGATCACCCTGACTGCTCCATGTTTCTCGACTCTGGCAACCAGTTTCTCTTCATCGGAGTATTCGAGTTCTCCAAGAGCATCGCTCATAAGGAAATCCATGGTATGGTTTACAGTATCAATGATCTCCGGAACACACCTGAAATTGTCATTCATCTTTATGACCTTGTTGTCCTTTACATTAAAGGTCTTATTCTTGAATATCATCGGATCGGTCGCCCTGAAACGGTATATGCTCTGCTTCATGTCTCCGACCATGAAGCGCCCTTTTCCCGGTTCGATCAGGTTCAGAAAGTCTTCCTGGAGTGGATTGGTATCCTGATATTCATCGATGAATATGTAATCGTATCTGGCACTGTACTTCTCGGCAGCGCCTCTCATCCTGAGTGCCTGGTAAGCCAGCCTCAGCATGTCATCGAAGTCTATCACGTCATGTTCCTTCTTTATTTCGGAATAGATCTTCTCATAACGTGTAAGTACATGATACAGATCGTCTATAACAGTCTCGGTTTTCTCTTTTTCCCTCTCAAGTACTCCATCTTCAAGAGTCAGCAGCACCTTCTTTATATCCTTCAGTTTTGCGCGCATGCCATCCTTATAATTTCTCAGGAGCCCCAGCGCGTTCGGGTCATCATCCTTGTCAGATACGGTATTCGATACCTTGAATCTATTTACAGTCTCCCTAAACCTGTCCGGATCCGTTTCGAGAAGTACAGAGAAATCCTTCAGTTCTGCATTGTCCCCTCTGTCCCTCTGCTCCTGTTTCTCAGAGATAAGCCCGTGATCGAGCAGATCCATACATTTTTCTGACAATCTCAGCATCTCCTTCAGATCCTGACGCATGAATGAAAATGCCGTCTCTCTGTAAGCAGATATAACAGGCCGTCCTTTCGAATCAAGCCATCCTATGCCTTCAGGTCTGCTCATACAGAAGCTGTATATATCTTTTAGGATATTTATAAGATCGTCATCAGTCCTTCCTGAATAGCTATCTCTGAGTCTAAGTAATGACTCGTCCTGTTCTTCATAGCCTTCCTGGAAAAGCTCCTCGAATGCCTCGGCCTTGAAAAGTTTTAGCTGCTCTTCGCCTGCCGCGTGCACTCGGGCATGCAGATTCAGTTCAGAGAAGTTCTCCTTCACTATCTTTGTCGCAAAGGTGTGTATGGTGGAGATATCGGCGGAGTCAGTCTCCTCGGCCTGGATCGCAAGTCTGGGGTCATTTCCGTCAGAAGCAGCTTCCATCAGTCCTGCGCGGATCCTCTTCTTCATCTCTTTGGCGGCTTTCTTCGTAAAAGTGACCACCAGCATCCTGCGTATGTCATCTCCTCCGTTTATGAGAGATACGATCCTTTCAGTAAGGACGCTGGTCTTTCCGGAGCCTGCAGCAGCGGATATGAGCACATTCTTTTCTTTGGTGTCGATAGCCTCACGCTGTGCTTTCGTACGGTTCATACCTCTGCCTCCTCTCCTTCAGTAATAGCTTCCTTCATAGCCTTGATTATTTCTTTCTTGCCTATCTGTTTTCTAAGAGCTCCTCTTCTGGCATCTTCAGGGTCGAACCTGCATATGCTTCTGTAATCGCAATGCTCGCAGGATACCTTTTCTCCGTCAAAGAATGGATCCGGGCTTACCCTTCCTCCGTACATCGAAGTTGCGGCCTGTTTGAGCAATTTTCTCACGTAAGCAAATACCGTCTCCATCTCCTCTGAAGAAAGAGCCCTCTCTCCCACCGGAGCGCCGGTGTCCGGATCAGGTTCTAGAGCCTTCCTCTGCATGTATATGGAGATGATCTTTCCCTCCCCTGCATCCATGGAAGACAATGCATCATCTGAGGCCAGCATGAATCCCTTCATCCTGTAATCGTCCAGCCTCGTGCCTTCTATGTCTTTAACGGTTGCGTCCACGTAAGGCAGTTTCACACTGAAGTAGAAGCCTCCCGCAGGAGTCATATCCCTTCCTCCCGCTCTGTAGAAACTGATCGCAGCCATAAGATAGACCACGAGCTGAATATTCACCCCAAACAGGACATCGAACAGGTCGAAATCCTTCTCACTCGTCTTGTAATCGACGACTCTCAGGTATTCTTCTCCTTCGGCTCCCGTCATTGTATCTATCCTGTCGATCCTTCCCCTGACGGTCATCCTGCCCTCGGAAGTGTCTATGGTAAGTATGTTTCCCCCGAAGTCCTTCTCCTCAGATTCAATCCTGACGGATGTTCCCTTCAACTGGTCTCTTATGGCCTTTATCGCATAGGAAGCCTCCTCACGGAGCCTCTTTTCTGTAAAGGAGAATCTCGGATCCATCAGCACTCCCCTGTTATGGTTCTTTATGAGCTGCTGAGAGATGTGCTTAAGCGTTCCTTCAATATACCGGTCATCCAGATCATCCCAATTCTTCGTGATCTTTCCCGTGACAGTAGTAAACTCCTCGAGAAGCGAATGTATATAGTCCCCTATATCTGCAGGCTCTTCACTAAACTTCTGTATCTCCTTCGGTTTCAGACCGTAATCTACGAAATATCTGAACGGACAGCTATAATACTCCTCTATCCTTGAGACGGTCGCGACCGGTCTTCCGTAAAGCATCCTTGAAACATCGCTTTCAAGGAATGGCTCCGAATTGTCCCTTTCCATCTCAGTGATAAGGCTAGCCATCTCTCTATGTCCTTCGTACAGATAAGCAGAACTGATCCCCGTCGTTGCCATGCCGTAATAGGCAAGATCCCTCAGCTCCGTAGCCAGCGCAGGAAGGGCTGCTTTCCTGTTATGGATCACATTCTCCTCATATCTCTTTTCCTCTAAGCAGGGATACAGAGTCTTGATCCTGTCTATTAGATGGGACGGAAGCCCCAGCTGTTCATTATATGAGAAGCAGAGTCTTCTTCCTAGGCTCAGGTTCTTGAGGAGTTGTGCTTTCTGATCCTGAAGATCCGGTTTCTTCGGGAAAGACGGATCCTTTTTTCTGATCTCTTCCACCTCGAATGCAGAGAGAAGACCTGAATCTCCTATCACCTTCGGGAGGACTTCCTCATTCACTCCCACTATGAACAGCACTTCCTTTCCCGATAGGATCGTATGGGACACATCGCCCACTATTACCTCATCAGTCGTCGGAGGGATTACGGAGATGTTCCTCGACTCTGCTCCCAGCATAAAAGCATCCACGTATTCATCTATGGAAAGATCTCCTATCATGTCCGATCTGTCGAGAAGCTCTTCAAGGGCCGGCCAGACCTGAACGAAGAACCTTCTTTCCTTTTCAAGTCCTTCTCTTGAAGCATCCTCGACCATCTTCAGAAGGGTCTCCTGTATACCTCTGTTGATCAGGAATTCCTTAAGAAGCCTGTTTATCTTCTTCTCCCCGGATGCTATCTTGTCCATCAAAGCCCTGACGGGGCCAAAGACATTCTTTCTTGCCTCTTCCAAGTCAAGTCCCACATCGTCACCGAAAGGAACCATGAGCCTATATGCTCCTATCCCCTTCTCGATGATATATGTATATAAAGGAAGAGTATCTGTCTGTGCGGTTACAAAAGGAGATCTTATATACTGGAGAGCATCGCTCTTCCTCCACTTCTTTCTCCTTACGAGTTCAAAGAGCGTTTTCAGATACCAGTAGAGACTGCAGTCCGCAAGGCTCCTCTTGCTCTGAATGAAATAAGGTATGCCACAGTTCGGGAAAACATCGCTGATCACAGGCGAATAGACTCCGAGGTCTCCGGTGAGGATGGCCATGTCCTCCATCCTGAATCCCTCTTCGGAGGTGATCCGGAGAATCCTGTCGGCCACCATGTTGATCTCCTGCCTTATGTCCTTCGTGCTGCTGATGCTGATCCTTCTGACGGGTCCTGTATAATACTCATACGGATATGTATAAAGATACCTATCCAGGAACGATATCTCTCCGGTAAGGGTATCAAACTTAATCTTTTTCTCATCATAGGGAAGCCCCTTTGAGAGGCATTTCTTCCTTAGCCTGTCAAGAGTGTCTCTGGCACTCTCGAAAGTATGGCTCTCTTCGTCCGACATGAAAAGTATCGTGAGATCATCGGTGATAATATCCAGAGAGCAGATGGTATCCATCCTGCGTTTTGAGATCACATCAAAGCCGAAAAGAATTATCTTCTTTCCCTTAAGAGAGCCCTTCTTAACGGCTTTTTCCATGACCAAATCCTCAAAAGCAAATTTATCCAGTATCCTCTTCGTGTAAAACTCATCCACCTTCTCGGATATCAGGGCTATGTCTTCAAGTTTCCTTCTGGAGGACTCAAGAGAGTCGTCCATTATGTTTCTGAGATCTTCGTTGGTGATGCCTTCGCTCTTCATTGAATATATGAGCTCAGCAAGTTCCATCTGCAAAGACGGGTCATCTGCGTTCAGCACTTTTATGCTATCCTTCAGTCTGCTTATTGCCAGTTTTACGAGCATACTGAACGAGCCCGTATCGAGCACGTCATATGCCCTTCCTCCCTCGGTCTGGGAGAGATCGTCAATGAGCGCTTCGAAACTGGTCACCTCGATGTTAAGGAGCCCGTTCCCTCCAAGATGGGATATCAGTTCCTTCTCTATCAGAACGGTTGCCTGAGAAGGCACTATGATCTTAAGCTCTGTTCCCTTCTCAAGGGCATCAGCCGCAAATCTGTACAGTCGCTGCTGGAGAAGCGGATAATAATCCGAAGTTATGATCTTCATATTCTTTCCTCAAAAATCCTTATATGGTAATTGTATCTTTTTTTCAGTACTGAAAAAAGGACTTGAGACTTCCTCTCACCTGCCGGAAAGGCATAAAAAAAAGACCATGCGATCTTATCCATCGCATGGTCGTCTGCCTGATTCTGTAGGAATTGGCTCAGCCTCTGACTAAGAAGTCGAGAATAAGTGCAACGTCCTCAGGTTCAGAAAGGATGAGTTCGATCTCACCGATCTTAGAATCTTCAAGAACGCTCTGTGTAAGGAAAATATACTGGCTGAGTTTGGATTTCATGTTAAGTCTGTCTCCCTCGTCAGTAACAAATTCCACACTGCCTTTGCACTTTGCCAATGTCTCAAAGAATTTCTTTGGCTCTCTGATGTTTTTGATTTTCATGTTGTTACCTCCTTGATTGATTTAGGATTTACTTCTTTTAATCCGTGAATAATATACCACCGGAAATTGCATTTTAAACATCCGTTCTTACAAGATTGAAGAATCCTCCATACGGCTTTTTCCGAAACTCCATCTCCTGACCGGTAACTGGATGAGTAAACCCAATAAATGAAGAATACAGAGCTATTCGTCCTATCTCTCCCTTTCCATAGCGCATGTCACCATAGATGGGATATCCTCTGGATGAAAACTGCACCCTTATCTGATGAGGCCTTCCTGTGATGAGTATTATGTCAAGAAGACTCTTTTCCGGATCTCCTGTAATCTTTTTGAAATCAAGCCTTGCAAATCTTGCACCATGTTCGGTTTCCTTGCATACTCTCACGAGGTTCCCTTCCTCTTTCAGCAGGTAATCCTCAAGAGTGCCGCTCTCAGGAGTCTCTCCGTGGACAAGCGCTGTATACCCTTTTTTAAGCCCGTTCTGCCTTATCTGTTCCGACAGCCTTCCTGCTGCCTTGGAAGTCCTGGCAAAGACCATAAGACCGCCGACTGGTCTATCCAGCCTGTGAACGAGTCCCAGATATACGTTACCAGGCTTGTGATACTTCTCCTTGATATATCTCTTCAATACAGAAAGAAGATCCTCGTCTCCGGAACTGTCAGCCTGAACGGGCATCATGGGAGGCTTCTCCACCACTATTATATGATTGTCCTCATAGAGCACGTTTATCATCTGAACCACCTTGTCGTGGTGCCGCAGGGAAGTACGAGTTCACTGTCTTCTATTGGTATCACGAGGTCTCCGCTCTCTACGGTGCCGTCATAGTGCTTAATATATTTCTTCAGTATGTTACCCGTTACTACCGAAGAAAGACCTGTTGTATATGAATTTATAATGAAATACCGGGGATTGTCCGAAAGAAGTTTTGCGCATTCCTCAATAAGTTCCTCCACCGTATCCTCAAGTTTCCAGAGTTCTCCTCCTGCCCCTCTGCCATAGCTCGGAGGATCCATGATGATCCCTTCGTACTTCTTTCCTCTCTTTATCTCTCTCCTCACAAATTTGAGACAGTCATCAACTATATATCTGATATGTTCATCTTCAAGTCCTGAAGCAGACTGATTCTCCTTTGCCCACTGTATCATGCCCTTTGAGGCATCCACATGTGTCACTTCCGCATGCCTGACCGCTGCTGCCAGAGTGGCTCCGCCGGTGTACGCAAAGAGATTGAGTATCCTGTCTCCTTCTCTCGTATTATCGATTATGAAGTCCCAGTTAGCGCTCTGCTCAGGAAATATTCCAGTATGCTTGAATCCGGTCGGTCTAACTATCATACTCATTTCACGGAACCTGAAGGACCACTGCTCGGGAAGAGATCTCCTATAGACCCACTTTCCTCCTCCGCTCCTGCTTCTTTCATAGACGGCGTCTGCCTTGTCCCAAATGGCAGGTTTTTCCTTCTTCCATATCACCTGGGGATCCGGCCTCGAGAGGATTATCCCGTTCCAATCCTCCAGCTTCATGCCGTCCCCGGCATCGAGTATCCTGTATTCTTCAAGTCTGTCTGCTATGAACATGTCTCTTCCTCCAAGCGTATTTTACCATAAGTTCATGTTGCTCCCGACATACTCCTTTCTTTTTATGATATAATTCGTTCAGTTTCATACTCAGAGGTCAGAAAATGGAGATACGTCTCAAAGTAGCAGCAAAGATAAATCTTTCCCTCGATATCATCGGGAAACTGGAAAGCGGATATCACGAGATCGATTCGGTCATGCAAAGCGTGAGCGTATTTGACTATGTCTCCTTAATGACCACTGAGAACGGTATCATTACCTGTGATGATGCTGCCACATACAGCCCGGTAAAGAGAGCAGCGGAAGTTTTTTTCGACAAATCACACATTGCCGGAGGAGTCAGAATCAACATAATTAGGACGATACCTGTGGCTTCAGGCATGGGCGGAAGCAGTGCAGATGCTTCCTGTGTGCTGTATGGTCTGAATGAGCTTTATTCCCATCCTTTTGGAGATGAGGAACTCCGGGAGCTTGGAGTCTCCCTTGGTGCTGATATGAGTTTCATGCTGTCCGGGGGAACGAAGCGCTGCAAAGGGATCGGAGAGAAACTGTCAGAGGTGAAGAACCTTACGGATCCCTTCTATCTCGGAGTTAAAGCACGGGGATTCATAACCTCAAAAGGAGCATATGAGGCGTTTGACAGCATAGCAAAGTCCTGTCACGGCGACATGGAAAAGGTGATAGGTGCGCTAGAGACAGGACATGTTGAAAACGGCATATTGTATAATGTCCTTGAAGAGCCCTGTACCTCTCTGGCTCCCGACATTCTTAACGTAAAGGAGATATTCTCCTCAGACAGGAACTGCCGGGCACACTTTCTAACAGGAAGTGGTCCTATGTATGTAGGGATATATGACAGCTTTAAAGAAGCATCAGATGCCATGATAAGGTTCCCCGGAAGGGAAAAGCACATATTCAGAAATGAAGACAGATCTATAACGGTAATGTAGACATGAGAGCATTCTTTTCGATACTGTTCAGCAACATATCATATTTCTTCAAGAACATCAGAAAGTACTTCAAGCTAAAGTGGGTGCTGATAATTCTTGGCGTACTCGCCGTCATAGTCGCCGGCTATTTTATTATCCGAGAGACCAGAAAGACTCCTTCTTCTGAGACATCTTTTGCAAATAAGAAGGAGATTGTAATAGGCATAGAGGCTCCAAGTGCTTTCTCACGTGTCGATGACACCGGAGAGATCTCAGGATATGAAAAGGATCTGGCCGATAGCCTGTTCAAAAAACTGTACCCGGAGATCCCTCTGAGATATGAGGTAATAAAAGGACAGCAGGCATCATATCTCCTCCGCACAGGGGAGATAGATGTTGCATTCGGAATGTTCGTAAGCGGACCAATAAAGACTCAGGGGCTCACCCTTTCCAACAGCTATTTCACTGACGGAGTATATGTGTTCCTGAAGAACGACAGTCCCATCACTACTCTCTTCGGTCTGACAAACAAGCGAGTCAGAGTCCTCTCAAGCGATATAACCAAGAACTCGGTGAACAGCATGTTCAAAAAGCTAAAGATCTCCGTAGATCTCCATCTGTGCTCATCATATGAGGACGGACACTCATCGCTTATGAATGAGGAATCTGTCGCCATTGCTGCTCCTTATTACAAACTCTGCGGATACGATGATCTGCGTACAATAGAGGAAGCGATAGGCTCTGCTCCTTACAGGATCATGCTCTGGACCGACAAGAAAGACGTGGTCCAAGTCATAAACAGAGCTCTTGCAGAGATGAGGGGAGATGGGTCTCTTAAGGCTCTCATGGAAAAGTGGGATCTCACAGAATACGATGAATGAAAGAAAAAGAGTTAAAGAAAAACTGCAGTCGCAAACCATGTTCCAGCGGTATATGACTGCAGTTTTTTAGTATTTTGTTGTTCTCAGAGCTCTTCGTTGTCTTCGGGATCTTCTTCAGAGGTTCCTTCGGCTTCCGCCAAGACACCCTCTTCCTGATTTTCTTCTTGCATAACGGTTTCCATTGCCTTTTCAGCTTCAGAAAGAGTTTCTTCTAAGACTGCTTCCGGCTTTGATTCCTCTGTCTTCTCCTCTTCCACCAGTTTTGACATCAGGGTATAAGGTCCTTCCTCTGCGGTAAAGAATGGTTCTTTTTCCGCAAATTCCTTCTTGGCGAAATATCCATCGGACTGACCGTACGCCTTTACGAAAAGTTCCCTTCCTTCTCCCACGATGCTGTATGCATGTTCCAGAAGCAGAGCCCCTATTCCCCTGTTCTGTTCACTCGGCTTTACGAACAGCAGTGAAACTGTATCTTCTCCCTCAATGGCCATAACTCCTGCAAGGCCGTTCCTGGTATAGCATCCGAACAGACGGAGCTTTCCGTCCACCATATCCTTTGCAAGGCTTCCGACCTTGTATCGGCTTCGGAAGTTCATTATCTGTTCTTTTCCGAGCCATGGTGCTATAGATCTTGAATAGGAGTTCCAAACGAGTTTTGCAAACTGGCGTAGCTGCTTCGTGTTCAGTTCTTCTATCCTTCTCAGACGGATCGGTACTTCTTCATCCTCAAAGAACCTGATACCCGGCATCTTCCACGTCTCGCCTTCCACTTCCTTGCCGTTCAGATAGTCAAGGAAATTGCTCCTTCCTGTCTGAAAAATCACCCGATGCTGCCAAATGGCGGGAGTGTCTATGCAATAGCTTCTGTTTATCTTCTTTTCACCGTAAACATAGTCTCCGAGTACGGGAAGCCCTGCCTGAGAGAGCTGTAAGAATATCTGATTCCTGTAAAGGCTGAGCGGCTCGATTTCAAGAAGGGAAAGATCTCCCTTTCTATCCACCAGCTTGTATCTCAGTGCCGCCGGTCTTGTGTCTCTCCTGCTCTCGGTCCTCATCTGTGCCTTGCTGTTTCCCGAGCTGCCGAGCATATATCCGTGCAGAAGTTCTTTCTCCTTTGGTTCTCCTGTCACTATAACACGGAAGTTTCTCTTGATCCTCCTCTCGCGCAAAGCCATCAACAGTTCTTCGAACAGATACTGCTCCTTGGCCACTATGACGAGTCCCCCGATCTCCTTCGGAAGTATATTGCATATGTATGGCACTCTCAGTGAATCCACATCGTAATCCTTATGAGCCGTCATGTATTTCACTGCGAACTGATAGAGGTTCTCCCCGTTATCCGAATCGCCTATGCAGCTCATGCCCTGGGGTTTATTGAGCACAAGATAGTCTTCGTCCTCATATACCACGTCCACAAGATCCTTCCGTGCACGATAGTTCTCTTTAGAGGTCACGAAGACCTTCTTTCCCTTCTCGACTTCGTCATCGGGAGAAAGAGCTCCGAAAATAGCGTTCTTCTTTATCTTTTTTCTCTCAAAGAGACTGTCAGCCTCTTCTTCTGTCAAGACAAGGGACTCAAGTATGAAATCTCTCGCCTTCTTATGGTCCAGATCTCCAGGGACTTTCAAAGAGATCATTCTTCTCCTCCTTCACGGAAATCCACTTCCATGTATTTGGTCTTGTCTCCCCTCCAGACCACATCAATTGTGCCTGTAGGTCCTGAACGCTGCTTGGCAATTATAATGCTGCTCTTGTTGGACGGTTTCCTATCTTCTCCATCCTTATAGTAATCCTCCCTGTGAAGGAAAATAACTACGTCTGCGTCCTGCTCGATGGAACCGGATTCTCTGAGGTCGGACAGTATGGGCTTCTTATCCTGTCTCTTCTCAGAAGCACGAGACAGCTGGCTTAACAGCATTATCGGAACTCCGAGTTCCTTTGAAGCCACTTTTAGAGATCTCGTTATCGAGGAGATCTCCTGCTGTCTGTTCTCGCTCCTTATATTGGTGCTCATGAGCTGAAGATAGTCGATTATCACAAGACCTATCTCTCCAACCTGATTTTTAAGCCTTCTCACCTTTGCGATTATCTCTGTCGGTCCGATGACGGAAGAGTCATCTATATATATAGGTGCATCCTGTAGGGGCACCATGGCGTCAGCAAGTGCAAAAAAGTCATCGGTCGAGAGCTTTCCGTTTCTAGCATTCTGAGAATTGACTCCGGAACTTGAATACAGCAATCGGAGTCCAAGCTGTTCCCTGCTCATCTCAAGTGAAAACAGGCATACCGGCTTCCTTTCCACCACTGCTATATGCTCCCCTACATTAAGAGCGAAACTCGTCTTTCCCATTCCCGGACGTCCTGCCAGGATTATAAGCTGTGACGGCTGGAATCCGGACAACATCCTGTCCATCATCGGAAATCCTGTAGCCACCCCCATTAGTCCGTCCTTGGACTTGGCAGCATTGCTTATGCTGTTATAGCCTTCGAGAAGAGCCTGCCTTATCTGCGTAAGACTCCGGTCTTCTCCCTCTTCGGATATCCTGTATATACTGCTGGATGCCTGATCCAGTATGTCTGCAGACGGATAGTCCTGCTTGTATGCCATCTCCGCTATCTCGGCAGCGGTGGTTATGAGTTTCCTGAGTCTGCTCTTTTCCTTGATTATGTTGATGTAATAGTCGATATTGCTGAGGGACGGAACTGCCTCCGAGAGCTCAGAAAGATATGTGATCTCATCTGCGCTGAGTGGTTCCCCGTTGCTCATCTTTTCGGACACGGTAACATAGTCCACCGGCATGTTCCTTCCGGTGAGTTCCAGCATGGCTGCAAATATCCTTCTGTTATCTCTTGAATAAAAATCCTCTTCCTTGAGTTTCTCTACTGCTACCAACACACAATCCTCGGACAGCAGCATTGCTCCGAGCACCGATTTCTCCGCATCGATACTGCTCGGCATGACTCTTGGGGCATTCTCGGGCATAATCTTTCCTCTGTTATTCTTCTTCTATTTTTACCTGTATCTTTGAAGAGACTCCTCCGTAAAGCTTTATCTGTACAGTATGTACGCCCAGCTCCTTTATTGGATTCTCCAGAACTATCTTCTTCTTGTCGATTTCGAGTCCTGTCTGTTCCTTTACGGCATCGGCTATCTCCTGGGAAGTGACTGCGCCAAAGAGCCTGCCTTTGCTTCCGCTCTTGGCTTTCATGACTATTCCGTGTTTTTCCAGTTCTTCGGCCTTTTCCTTTGCCTGCTGGAGCTGTACTTCAACCTTATGCTCCTGGGCTTCTTTCTTCAGCCTTGCATTGTTCAGGTTCTGGCTGGTAGCCTCTTCAGCAAGCTTTCTGGGCAGGAGATAGTTCCTTGCGTAACCGTCGGAAACATTTACGATCTCCCCCTTCTTGCCCTGACCTTTTACGTCTGTCAATAAGATTACCTTCATGATGTTCTCCTGCATCCGTATAATATTTCAATTATACATTAAATCTTTTACAGCGTGCGCTTTTTGATTATTATTCTGTTCCTAAGATCGAATATGATCACCAGAAGCCCTATCATTGTCATCATATCTCCGAGAAGGAAGAAGAGCACTACGCAAATAATGTTCCTCGCGCTCTCCTTCTCTATCATTATCTTTCCGAAATATGAAAGGAAGGATATTCCTTCTATCCTGAGATAATATGAGCTCAAGGTATATATCATGTATCCGAATACAAAGGTAGCTCCCTCCGTTGCCATAACAAGTATAACTCCGATCGCATACGTTGCGGCTATTGCGATCTGATGGGATCTCGGAAGATGCCAGTCCTCAAGTTTTCCAATAATTATCTTTCCGTCCTTTTTCACAAAGAGAGAAGGAATGAACACCGACAGGAAACTGGAATATAGGATGAATCTGATCAAGAGTCCCGGTAATACCTCATTTATTATCTGGAACAGAAGCTTTGTATATGACTCATTCGAAAGGAACCCCGTTATATCGGGATAGTACAAAAGCCTCATGGCCTGTTCCGTCGTAAGAAGTCCGGATACCTCCTGGAAGGATACGAGGAAATAGTAGAGAAAGAGTGCAAACATCGGTCTCTTCTCCGCTCTTGCCATCACCATCTCCTGAAGTGTCACGGAAAGCACATTTGCTGAGGATGTATAGAGATACCATGCCAGCACCCCTATGGATACAACGTTAGCCACCATCACCGCAATCACTATAGCCCACATCTTCTTCAGATATTTGACAGAGAACAGGGCAGTTACGAGAGGAATGAAAGTGAGAAGAAGGCATATAAGAGCATCAGTTGGATCTGCAAGGAAACAAAGCCCGTACCCGATAAGAGCAGTTATGCATCCATAAAGCGTTCCTCGCTTGAATCCTACCCAAATAACAGGTATCTGTATTATGAGCATCGGAAAATAGACTGTCTCCGCAAGCAGAAACAGCAGGAAGAACAAAACTGCCGCTACGGCACATTCTAACGTCTTTCTGAGCCACGTGGCTTCCTTCTTTTCCGTAATCTCATTCATAGATCTTCACTGTCGATCTCAGGTCTCAGATCATGGTACTGATCAACTATGAGGTCCCTGAGCATCCTTTCCTCCTGAACTTCCGTATCGAGCTCGCAGTACTTCTCCACTGCTTTTTCTATTCCGTTCTCTTTAAGATATTCCTGTATTTCTCCCGCAGAGACGTCCTCCGGGTTATAGAACAGGAAACCTGCTGCCGCAGCCTTCGCGAGAAAGAAAGGTACCCTTCCGTGCTTCATGCATGAGATCGCAGGGCCCAGTATCCTGTCGCCCCTTGCAAGCTTCCTCTTCGGATCTGCACCTATCCTGTCCAGCCAGTCGACTGCCTGTCTCTGATTCTTTCTGGAATGATGGCTGTTGTTCTTTCCTCCCCTCATGGAACCGAAGGTCTCTGCCTTTTCATCATCCGTAAGGGCATAGATCTGATCGAATCCAAACTCGGCCTCCTTCCAGGCCCTTCTGGCGCTGAAATAGACCTCATCGTCTTCGTTTGCTTCACTTATGTAAGTATAGCCTTTCGTCTTTCCGAGATATGCCATGCAAGCATGATTCACGTTTCCGCACCAGAGCTTGTATACTATCCTCTCGTCCATCTTGGAGAGGGGCCTTAAAGCCACTCCTTCAGGGATCTCTCCCTTGAATGCGTCTCTGTCAACCGGGAGGTCCGGCGATTCTGCTACACAAGAGCATAAAGGATCGTTTTCGGTCATATATGGAAGCGGCCTTGCCCCAAGTCTGAAGGTAAGCGCCATTCCCATGCCGATGTATCTGTTGAAAAACTCCATCTCTTCAGGAGAGAGGATCTCGCTCACATACTTCTTAAGAACCTTCTCCGAGCCTATGAAGTTCATACAAATGATTATGTCCAGCGTCTCAGTATTCCCTTCCCGGTATTTCTTCCTGGCAGTTTCTGCCAGTAGTTTTGCAATGTCAGGAAGAGCATCGGGATACACCTGTATGGTCGCATAATTGACCTTTGAGAGCGCGTCCACGGAATCCTCGAACTCTTCTGCTGTGCTGAAGGCGTCAAAGCCTTCTATCCTGTATTCTATCGGTTCCTTCTCGCTCCCGAGATACTTATATACAGTATAAAAACCCTGATCTCTGAGTGCCTTGGCCTGTTTTAAAGAATGACAGAGGAATATGATCCTGTAACCAGCATCATTGAAAAGATCGGCCACATATCCCTTCCCTATCTTTCCCGCGCCGATTATGGCAACTTCCTTCTTCATCTCTTGATCCTTCCCACGTTATCGATATAGTGCGCCTCTATGAGGTCTATTATCTGCCGTTCATATATGTCGCTCTCGTCAAGTCCGCAGTAATGCTTCACAGCGTCTCTGATACCTTTTTCCTTAACGAACGTCCTAACCTCTTCGGCTTCGGGATCGGTATCGGATACATAGTCGAATGCAAGTGCCTCTGCTTTTGTAATATAGAAGGGGATCCTGCCCGTTTTCAGGCATGCGACTGCAGGACCGGTCATGCGCTCGTTCCTTCCAAGTTTTCTCTTAAGGTTGTTGAGTTGTCTGTCCAGCACATCGGAAGTGGTCCTGGACCCCTTGAGAATCGTCTTGTGCCTTCCCTTCTCAAACTGTTCCTTCGTAAATCCGAAATGATCGAGGGCTCCTGTCACGGCTTCGTCTATTCCTATCGCGACCTGTCTTAATATGTCCTCATCGGCATTTACCTCTTCTATATAGGTATAGCCTTTTTGTTTTCCGAGAGCTGCCATTATTGCGCCTCTTATATTGGCGGTCCATATCTTGGCATTCAGCCTTTCAGTCATCTTGTCAAGTAACAGGAGAGGAACATCAGACGGTATCTCTCCCCTGAATGCACCCTCATCCACAGGGATCTCGGGATAATCGGTCGTGGATACTGCAAGGGGATCCTCTTTAAGCATTTCTTCACTTGGCGGATATCCTCCCCTGAAAGGAAGCGTCTGAACGAGTCCTATCTTTTCATCCGCAAAAGTTTTTTCTTCACAGGTAAGTTCTTCGTTCATAGCCTCACGGATCACCTTATCAGGACTCACGGAGTTGGCAAGTATCAGAATGTCAAGCGGATCTTTATTTCCCTCTTCGAGTCTCTTCTTTACAGCTTTTGCAAGCAGTTTCCCAAAGGGAGCGAATCCGTCTTTATACGTGGCTATACCGCCGAGATCCGTTCTGGCGAGCACCTCTATGCACTTATCTTCTTCAGTCAGTGTGCAGTATATTTCAAAATCCCTGTACACGTATCTGTCATATCCTCCCTCTTCCCTGGACTTGAAGTGGGTATATGAGCCCTGTTCTCTCAAACTCTTTACAAGAGGCTCATAAGTCTCCAGGAAAATGAGGTGGTAACCCTCTTTGAAAATATCGGCAAGATAGCCCCTTCCGAGCTTTCCGGCACCGACTATCACGAAATCCTTCTTCATCTCAAATCTACCAACGAACTCATTTCAGAAGCTCTTCCTGATGTGCTCTGCTGAGTTCGAATATCCTTTCATATAGTTCCTTTGCATCTGACGAAAACTCCTCTCCTGCCAGAAGAGCGATCTTGTCCAGTATCCTTTCCTCTCTTCCGCGATCGAGAACAGGAAGCCCGTTCGCTTTCTTGTATGCAGCCACCTCATCGGTGATCTTCATCCTCTCAACGAACAGTTCGACCAGTCTGTTGTCTATCTCGTCAATCCTCTGTCTAATCTCCAAAAGATCCATTTCTCCTCCGGTCATCTGAGATATCCAAGCTCCATAGGCTCCTTCTCGATGATCTCGTAATAATTACCGATTATGAGCTGATACAGCAGGTTCTCATCCCTGTCTGAAAGATCCAGCTCACAGTACTTCTCTACGGCTTTCTCTATGCCGTTCTGCTTTATGTATTCCTGTATCTCACACGCTGCAGGATCAGCCTCATTTGTGAAGAAGAATCCGTATGCCGCTCCTCTTGCCAGGAAGAACGGAATCTTGCCCGCCTTTATCGCAAGAAGTGCAGGGCCTATGAATCTGTCATTCCTTCCAAGCTTCCTTATCGGATCGGCCCCGACCCTGTTGAGCGCATCGTACACGTCAGTGGAAACCAAGTCCGGTCTGAACGGTCTGTCCTGCTGCTCTCCGAGATATTTCTTTCTCTCTTCTTCATCCACTTCTACACCCTTGAGTGCGTCATATGCTTCTCTTCTGGATAAATTGCCGCATTTGAATATGTAAGGATCCTTTTCACTCTGGAATCCCCATTCATATCCCTTATACTTGCCGTAGAAGGCGTTCACGCAGTGTGAAACATTTCCACCCCAGACCTTATATTTCACGAGATTTCCCACCTTGTGGGCAGGTATCAGGTTCACTCCCTCAGGGAATGGTCCTTTCATCTCATCCACGTCCACCGGTAAATAATCTGCATCGCTGCAGGAGACCGCTATGGGGTCTTCTTCCAGCATATAGTCTTCAGGAGTCGGTCCGTTTCCCCTCACCAGTCCGTAAACTATTCCGATATGCTCATCCATGAACTTCTGCTCCTCTTCATTCAGGAGTTCCTTTATCTCCTTTGTGAAGATCTCATCCGCATAGAGGAAGTTGATGACGAATATCATGTCAAGAGTCTCTTCGTTCCCTGTCCTCATCCTCTCCTTAATGGCATCAGCTGTAAGCTCGGCAAGGCTCTTCAGAGCACCGGGATAGATATGGAGCGTGGCATAATTTGCTTTTGAGAGTACTTCCACGCATTTATCATGCTCTGTCCTCGTACAATAAGCCTCGTAATTGGTTATTCTTTCCTTCGTCCAGCCACCGTTTCCGAAGTCACGGTGTTTCATGAACATGGTATAGTATCCCTGTTTCCTCATGGTGTCCACGAGAACATCCGAATAATCGAGGAAGATCATCTTGTAACCTGCACGGTTAAAGATGTTGGCCATATAACCTCTTCCTATCTTTCCTGCTCCTATAAGCACTGCTTCCTTTTTCATAATCTCAAACCTCTCTTTTCAATAAAATCTATAGATTGACGTAATGGTCCTCAATGAGATCCATCAGCATCTTCTCTTCCTTAACATCCTCGGACAGCTCCGAGAATTCATGGAGAGCGGCTCTTATGCCCTTCTCATCCATTATCCTGTGGAGTTCCACGCTCGTGGGATCGTCCTGGTTCTCATACTTCAGCGCTAGTGCGGCAATCTTAGCCAGGAAGAAAGGTATCTTTCCTGCCTTCATGCATGACAGCGCAGGGCCGATGACCCTGTCGGTCTTTGAGAGTTTTCTCCTCATATCCATGACCACTCTGGCAAACGGGTCGTTGGACTCGGGATTTTCCCACATGCTCCACGGATCATGATAGAATCCGAACTCTATATCTTCAACTGCCAGCCCGAATTCATTTGCCACTCCGATGACTCCCTCTTTTCTTGCCATCTCGTGGACCGACTTGGCGACATAAGGATCTCCACAGGCTTCTCTTACATATCTGTAGCCCAGATATGCTCCGTAGATGGAGACCGCAAAATGCATCATGTTGACCACCCAGATCTTGTATGTGAATCTGGCCGGCAATTTATCCAGCAGATCCACTTCCATTCCCTCGGGAAAAGTATTCTTAAGTGTATCCTTGTCGACTTTAAGGACTGCGCTGTGCCCTCCGACTATGGAGAGCGGATCTCTCTTTGCCATTTCTTCCGTGGGATCTACCACCATCCTGTTGACGAGGGTCTCAGAAATACCCACTTTTTCATTAAAGAACTCCATTCCCTTTTCAGTCAGGTGAGGAAGTATGGCATCCCGTATCGTCTTCGTAGCCTGAAGGAAGTTCACGGACATGATGACATCGAAAGGATCATCATCCTTATCTGCCTTGATGTTTATCGCCTTGGCGATCATCCTTCCGAAATCCGGACAGGCCTTCGGATATACTGGAAGGAAGATGACGTCTGAGTCCACTATTGCCTCCACGCACTTGTCTTCTTCGGTAACCGTGCAATATGCGTCATAATCATCAATAACCACTTCTTCCAGGTCCTGATCGTTCTCGTCAGCCCTGAATATGATGTAGCTTCCCCTCTCTTTCATGAGACGGGTCTGGTCCTCCGAGTGCACCAGAAAAACGATGTGGAATCCACCGTTCTTGAGCATCTCTGCAATGTATCCCCTTCCTATCTTGCCTGCTCCGGCAATGACCGCATTATTCTTCATCCTGTTTTTCCTCTTTTTCCTCTTTATCCTCTTCTGTATCCTTATTATCTTCTTCCCTCATCTTCTCGATGAGTTTTTTCTTCTCTTCACGTAGCTTCCTTTTCTGTTCCTTCTCGTCATCCAGTGTTTTTCTGTGCTTTTTCAGTGCATGGAACATATATGCCATGAGCACCAGATGAAAGAACACATAGAAAAAGTCGGTGATCTCCAGTCCGAGGTATATCCAGTAGATGAGAAAGATCGAGTCAACTGCAAGCATAATGAACGAAGCCTTCAGAGCCGTTGCTTTTTTCCTGCTGTAAAAGAAGCAGAACAGAAGACCAAGAAGGAACAGTATCGCTATCGCATATCCCAGTATTGCAAATATGTCTGCAGACATCTGCTTCTGAAGCAGCCATCCGTACAACAGGCTCATCTGCGGGATTATCGCAGTGAAAGTGAATCCTATGTTCCATTCCAGCACCAGTGCGCACAGATCGAGGAAGCTCACGATCACGAACCATAAAAGTGCATGCCTAGCAAGATGATAATGCCTGTTTTCCAGACAGTTTACGTCTTTCACATCCTTAAACATCTTATTCTCCTGAACGGGATATCCATATCCCAATATTATGTCATTATAGATTATATCATCAACGCAGCAGATTTTGATGCGTCACGGATATTTAACGAATGGACAAAAGATTTGTCATCCGAAGCCTGAATCCCAACGGTACAGCAAAACAGATTCTCTCCGTGATACAATATACAGGAATATATTTAAAAGGAGACAGCATATGGATCCGATACTTAACAGAGACATATTTGACTACAGGTTCATCTCACGCCTATCCCTCTCCCCTTCCGGAGATAAGGCCGCAGCTGTGATAACTAACATGAACGAGAAGGAGAACAGATATGAGAGCAACCTCTATCTGATCGATAAGGAGGAATCTTACAGACTCACCGGAGACGACAGGATCTCTTCCTACATCTGGAAAGACAATGAGACCATAATCTTCACCACAGTGAGGACCGAAGAGGAAAAGAACGAAAAAGGCCCGAACACCAACTTCTATTCCCTGAAACTCGGCAGAGGCGAGGCTGAGAAGCTATTCTCACTTCCTCTCTTTGTGTCTTCCTTCAGATATGCCGGAGATGACAGGATTATCATAAGCGCAGCAGTCGATGCCCTTCACCCGGACTATCATCTTCTGAAAGAAGAAGATAGAAAAAAGGTACTGGATGAGATCCAGAAGGAGAAGGACTATCAGGTCGTTGATGAGCTTCCGTGGTGGTTCAACGGAGCAGGCTTCGTGAACAAGAAGAGGACCGGTATTTTCATACTGGATCTCAGGGACAGGTCCCTGAAGAGGATAACCTCTCCGCTGACTTCTGCAGGACCTTTCAACATCTGTGATGACAAGATTGTTTTCACTGGTTCGGAGATAACAGGCATGCATCCCGATAAAGACGACCTCTATATCTATGACATGGCCTCGGGAGAGACCAAGACATATCTCAAGGGAAAGCTCTCCTTCCATTCTCCGGTGTTCCCCATAGACGGAAAGCTCCTGTTCGCTGCCAGTGAATGCAGGAGATACGGTCTGAACGAGAATCCTTTCTTTTATACATATGACCCGGACAAGGATGAGCTTGACATCATAAACGAATCCGACATGCCGATGGACAACTCAGTTCTTTCCGACTGCAGTTACGGAAGCACCAGAAGCATGAAGCTTGCAAAAGGAAAGGTATATTTCCTAACCACTGTCTTCCATCATGCGGAAATGAAGTGCATAGGTCTCGATGGAAAGATTGAGACAGTATATGCGTCAAAAGGTTCCGTGATCGATTTTGATGTTGAAAGAGACAGGATCATATATACCGCATTCGAGGACATGAAGCTCCTTGAGGTATATGAGCTCAAGAATGGAAAGGGCGAGAAGGTGACTTCCTTCAATGATGATGCACTGAAGGATAAATACGTTGCTGTCCCCAGACCTCTTAACGTCATGAGCGAAGGACTTGAGATAGAAGGCTTTGTGCTGATGCCAAAAGACTATGAAGAAGGCAGGAAATATCCTGCAGTGCTCGACATACATGGGGGCCCGAAATGCGCTTATGGAGAGGTATTCTTCCATGAGATGCAGGCCTGGGCTTCAAAGGGCTATTTCGTATTCTTCTGCAACCCCTACGGAGGTGACGGAAGAGGCAATGAATTCGCTCACATGGCAGACAAATACGGAACTACTGACTATGTCAACCTGATGGATTTCACCGATAAGGTACTGGAGACATATCCTGCCATAGATCCTTCAAGGCTCTTCGTTACAGGAGGAAGCTACGGCGGATACATGACGAACTGGATAGTGACCCAGACCTCAAGGTTCCGTGCCGCTGCGACCCAGAGGAGCATCTCCAACTGGATAAGCATGTATGGCATTTCGGATATCGGAGTCAGGTTTACGAAGGATCAGAACGACGCTGATTTCTTCACCGACGAAGGCATAGAAAAGATGTGGAAACACAGTCCATTAAAGTACGCACGTAATGTAAAGACTCCTCTCCTGTTCATACACAGCGACGAAGACTACAGATGCCCGATAGCTGAAGGCTATCAGTTTTATTCGGCACTTATGGATCTCGGAGTTCCTTCCAGGATGTGCATTTTCCATGGCGAGAACCACGAGCTCTCAAGAGGAGGAAAACCCCTGCACAGATTGAGAAGGCTCGATGAGATACTCGGCTGGTTCGAGAAATACGACGTGAAATAAGCAAGAGTATAATCGTGAAACTCTGATCCGTCATGAGACATAATCTCATGACGGATCTTTATATACTCTTCCGTGATTCCGCAACAGAACTGTTCCAATAAAGGATTCATCTTTATATAATAAATAGTAGATAGTTGGTAATAATCGTTTTATCTGTGGATACTGAAAGGAGCTTATACATGAATTCTTTTAGACGTTTATTCTCGCTTATGCTCATGCTTACAATGATCTTTGCGGTCATTCCGAAAGCTGCCCAGGCTGAAGATATCAGGGTCAGTGGAACATGCGGCGATGACATAAGGTGGACATATTATCGGCAGTCAGGGGCTCAATATGGAAGTCTTTCACTTTACGGTTCCGGCGAAATGTATGATTATTCATGGCTCACATCACCATGGGCAGACTATAGAAATGATATTAATATCATATCCGTTGGAGGGAATGTCACGGCTATAGGACAATATGCTTTTGCTGGCTGCAGCAATGCAACAAGAGTTATGCTTGCTCCAAGCATAAAGATCATCAGATCGGAAGCTTTTTCATATTGTACAAGCCTAACGACAATCTTGACGGGCATAGCACCCGAATTTAAGGAAGAACTTCCTTCGGGTCTGGAAGAAATAGGAGTCGGGGCTTTCCAGGACTGTTACAGTCTTAAATCTATCACCATCCCCGATTCCGTGACTTTCCTTGCGGGAGCAACATTCCAGTCATGCACGGCTCTTGAACGTGTGTGGCTTTCACGAAATCTTGATACTATTTACGGATCCACGTTTGAAGGGTGTACAAGCCTGAGAAATGTGATCATTTGGGACAAAGTGACCTTGATCCAATCCCGTGTATTCGAATACTGCAAGAATCTCCGAGTCGTGATACACAGCATGGATTACAAGCTCAGTAGCAATAATCCAGATCATTTCGGCGACCCTTCCGAGATAACGCTTGCAGCTCCAAAGTTCTCCCCAACAGAGAGATATGCAAAAAAACTTGGCTACCGGTTTACTGATACCGGCCTCCCCCCGAATCCATTCTCTGATCTTGAAAGCGGAAAATACTATTATGAAAACGTGCTTTGGGCATATTATCAGGATCCGAAGATCACTTCAGGCACAACGGACACTACTTTTGAGCCCGAAAAGAAGATCAACCGCGCCCAGGCTGTAACTTTCCTTTGGAATGCAGCCGGAAAACCCTCAATAGGTACATTGAGTTCCCCATTCGATGATGTTACCGGCAGTTCCTATTATATAAGAGCTGTGATCTGGGCCTACAATAAAGGCATTACCACAGGTACGACGGATACGACTTTTGAACCTAATAAGTCATGTACAAGAGCCGAGGTCGTGACATTCCTTTGGAAGGCTGCCGGTAAACCGGCACCCAAAACCACCAAGAATCCGTTCCCGGATGTCAAGAAAGGTACCTGGTATTATAAGGCAGTCCTCTGGGGAGTGGAAAACGGAATCGTATCGGGATTTGATGACGGTACGTTCGGTACATCAAAGACATGCACAAGAGGACAGTTCGTCACATTCCTCAGGCGTTTCATGAACAAATTCCCTGATGTACTTCAGTGATCAACATATCTATAAAACAACCCACTTGATAACATAATGACCCGAGTTCCAAATTCTCGGGCCATTTACTATGTTTATTCTAGGATCCTTTCAGATGATAATGGTCATCTTTCATATAATGACACATTGATAGTCATATACCCCGCCGGGTTCCAGCTTGTACCCTGTCAAGTGAACAGGGATATTTGGGCTACTTTGAAAAAGTATTATTTCTCTGTATAATTCAAAATACGAGTTTATTGTGCGTTCTCATGCTTTTACTGAGGAATGCATCTCTGAAGGAGATTGTTCATGAACAAGCTTATTTCGATAATCGTTCCGGCCTACAATGTCGAGAATTATATTGATAACTGCATCATAAGCGTACTGCAGCAGACCTATAAAGATTGGGAACTGATCGTCATAAATGACGGATCTTCCGACATGACGGCTTCCATAGTTGACAAGTATGCAGAAGAATATAAAAACATTTTAGTGCTACATCAGCCAAATTTGGGTGTGTCATCTGCACGTAATAACGGTATCGACATGGCTCACGGTGATTATTTTCTTTTCCTTGATGCAGACGACTGGCTCGAAGAGGATATGCTAGAGACCATGATGTCTGAAGGCCAGTGTTCAGATATGATCGTGTGCGGCGTAAATAATTGTTTTAAGGAAGATGATGGTACCATTACTGCCATTCCAAGGAAAATATGGGATAAGCAGCATAGTTTCTCAACGGATAATGTCTATCTGGATGTATTCTGCAAAACAGCGACTCTCTGGAATAAGCTCATAAGCAAGCCCGCTGTCGACAGTATACGATTCGATCCAGAGATGACCTACGGAGAAGACGCCCATTTTCTTGCCATGGTGTTGCCAAATATCCAGAACTGCTTTATCATTCCCCGTTCATTGTACAATTATCTTAAGGTCAGGGAAGGAAACGTAGTATCATCCAGGATAGATGAAAGATCATTACAGTTTCTGGACAATACCGTCAAAACTTACCATTTTCTGAACTCAGTAGGGAAAGGTAAATATGGGGTGTTCAGAGTAAAGAGTGCCGTTCATGAAGTGCTCTCCAAGATAGAAGATCTGGATGACGATTCCTTCCGTCCTTATATCAGAAAATGCAGTTATGCTTTGCGACAGATATCGTTCAGAGATCTGATTTCATTCATATTTGACTCTAAAATACAGAAGAGTGTTTCTAAAAGGCTGTTTATCCTGTTACTGACATACTGTCCAAAATTTGCCACAAAGCTAAGAAGGAAAAAAATAAACAGAAATGATGAATAAAACATCTTCTCTCCACAGAAATTAAAAAAAGACCTTTGGCAGAAACCCAAAGGTTTTTTTATTATAAGAGATGTATCCCGTTTTGTTCGCAGAGGTCTATATCTTCCTGTTTCCAGATGCCGGCCTGGACTTCTCCTATATGTGCGCAATGCATAAGGAGCATACAGAGTCTCGACTGTCCTATTCCTCCACCTATCGTAAGAGGCAGTTCTCCATTGAGAAGCATCTTGTGGAACATGAGGTCCTTTCTCTCCATACATCCCGCTTTCTTGAGCTGGGACAGCATACTGTCCTTATCGACTCTGATCCCCATGGAGGATATCTCAAAAGCGGAATCCAGCACTTCGTTGTAGAAGAGTATATCCCCGTTGAGCTGCCAATCATCATAGTCCGGAGCTCTTCCATCATGTGGTTTCCCGGATTTCAGTTTGTCTCCTATCTGCATCAGAAACACAGTATGGTGCTCCTTTGTGATCAGATCCTCCCTCTCGTGGGGAGTCTTGTCCGGATACATGTCCTCCAGTTCCTGCGTAGTAATGAAGAACACGTTCCTATCCAGTTTTACATGGAGAAGCGGAAACTCTTCCTTCAGGAGCTCGTTAGTGTCGCAGATGGCATCCACTATGGTCTTTACAGTATTCTTGAGGTAATCAATGTTTCTGTCCTTTGCAGTAATGACTCTTTCCCAGTCCCACTGGTCCACATAGACTGAGTGGAGGTTGTCAAGTTCTTCGTCACGCCTAATGGCGTTCATGTCGGTATAAAGACCGTTTCCCTCATAAAAATCGTATCTCTTTAGCGCCAGTCTTTTCCACTTTGCAAGAGAATGTACCACCTGGGCTTCAGCAGGAATATCAGGTATATCGAAGCTTACCGGCCTCTCGTAACCGTTCAGGTTATCATTCAGACCGCTGTTCTCTTCTACGAATAAAGGCGCCGACACCCTCTTAAGGTTCATCTTAGTCTTCATGTAATGCTGAAAGATATGCTTTATGTATTCGATCGCACGCTGTGTGTCATATATGGAGAGCACGCTCCTGTACCCCGAAGGGATCCGAAGTTCTGCCATGTGAGTTTCTCCTGATCTTAAAAAATTTCTTCTATTATATAAACTGGCGGGGAATGAACGCAACATTCCCCGTCATGTTTCCGTATTTTAAAGAATGATTTTTTGGAATATGTCAGATTTTAAACCTTTATGGTCTTCCATTTCCCCGACTTATATCTCATATAGATTATACATGCTCTGATAGTCTGGTCTATCGCCATGGCAAGCCAAGCACCTGAGACATCCATGCCAAGTATTCTTATAAGAAGGATTACAAGAGTCGTCCTTACTCCGAGTATTCCTATCATTGTGGATATCAGCGGCCATCTGGTATCTCCACCGCCTCTTAACCCTCCGCAGACCGACATCTGCAGGAGCTGTCCCGTAGTATTTATCGCTAGCATCCTCAGGCATCTTTCAACATAATAGATTACCGCTTCATCCCTGATGAATATCATGGCAAGGTATCTAGGGAATATCAGAAGTATGCTCACAAGCACTGCAGAACACACGAGCCCTATCTTAATGGCCTCTGAAAAATATTTTTCCGCCTTATCAAGTTCAAGGGCTCCCAGACTCTGCCCGACCAAGGGAGTCAGAGAAACCGATAGAGCCATTGCCATTATGCAGGTATAGTTGTCTATATTGCTTGCAATGTTATGGGCAGCATACTGCTCAGTTCCGAGACTAACAATCTGAGTGGTAAAGAATATCATCCCTATCCTTAACGCTATCTGCTCGAGTGCTGTTCCTATCCCTACATTTGCTATCCTTCCGACAAGCTTGAAATCGAAATGGAAGATCTGTTTCGGTGTGATATGGATCTCCATTCCCTTCCTAAAGAACAGTTGGGATAAAGCTATGCTGCAGCCTGTTATATGGGCTATCAGAAATGCTATGCCAGCCCCCCTGACCCCGAGTCCCAACACATGTATCATGACGTATCCCACGACCACATTGGTGGCACTTGCTGCAATATTGAAATACATTGAAAGCCTGGTCCTGCCCGCTCCTCTGAGCATGGCGGCAATGGAAGTGGAGAGTGCCTGGAAGATGAGTCCTATCGAAGCATAGTTCATGTATTCAAGAGCAAGATAATAATAATCATCGGAAGCTCCGAGAAATCGGATCACAAATCCACCCGCAAACCTGAGAAACAGAGAAGCGATAAGGCCCATCATCAGGGACAGGACAAGGGTCTGTGCACAAGTCTTCTTTGCGCTCTCCTGATCTTTCATTCCCAGAAAACGAGCGATCAGCGCAGTTCCTCCTACATTGAAAGCCTGAAATATGACATTGGGAATGTACATCGGCTGATTGCATATGCTCACTGCATTCACCGCTTCCTTACCGATCGAAGACACCAGAGTAGTGGATATGGTAGCTATTAGGCATGCAAATGTCTGTTCAACTACACACGGCCACGCCAGTTTTAATATATCTTTCCTTAATTCCTTTCGGGAGATAACTGAATTTTCCATAGAATGCCCTTCCGTCTTTTTCATTTCTCCCTTTAAGTATATATAATAGTTTCCTTTTAGTCATCCCTTTACATATGTCATCTTTTTGCATTATTGACAGATGCATGATAGGATAAGCTGACAGGTATCCCGGTACCATATAACGGAGGTGATCAGATGATAAGAGTGGCATTTTTCGATACTAAGCCGTATGACCGTGCATCCTTTGAGCCATATGAAAAGAAAGATTCTCTGGAATTCAAATTTTTGGAAACCAGGCTCACTGAAGATACTGTCGGTCTTGCAGAAGGTTCCGACGTGGTGTGCGTGTTCGTAAACGATACTGTAAATGCAGAAGTGATCGACAGACTCTATGAATACGGAGTCAGGCTTATAGCTTTGAGATGCGCAGGATACAACAATGTGGATTTCAGGCATGCCTTCAACAAGATCCATGTGGTACATGTGCCGGCCTATTCCCCATATGCCGTAGCAGAACATACTGCAGCTCTTCTTCTGACCTCCATACGCAGAATTCATAAGGCATATAACAGGACAAGGGACTTCAACTTTTCATTGAGCGGGCTTGAGGGCTTCGATCTTTTCGGAAAGACCGTTGGTGTAATAGGTACCGGAAAGATAGGCAGGCTCTTCATCAATATCTGCAGGGGATTCGGTATGAATGTACTTGCATACGATAAGTTCCCCGCCAAAGACGCAAATATCGAATATGTTGGACTGAACAGATTATTCAGAGATAGTGACATAATCTCTCTTCATTGTCCCCTGACCGACGAAACGAAACACATAATAAATGCTTCGTCCATAGATCAGATGAAGAAGGGCGTCGTAATTCTCAATACTTCCAGAGGTGCTCTCATAGATGCAGAGGCTCTGTTACAGGGTATTCTTGATAGAAAGATTGGTGCTGCGTGCCTTGACGTATATGAAGAAGAAGCAGATATATTCTTCGAAGACAGATCTGGACACATTCTGAATGATGATCTGCTCTCAAGGCTCATATCCATGCCAAACGTAATACTGACATCCCATCAGGCCTTCCTTACAAAAGAAGCATTAAATAACATTGCTGAGACTACTGTACAAAATATCATCACATGTTTTAACAATGATTGGTGTTGTGACAATGAGCTTTGTTATCACTGCGGAAATATCGAGAACTGCAGGAAACAGAGAAAAAAGAAATGTTTTTGAACTTAAAGACCCCTTTGCGCTATATGCCAAACGGGTCTTTTTTATTGTATTACTCTTTATAATCTCTAACGTTTACATAGTCCTTTGTTAATGATTAAACTATGCTATTAACAAGAATATCCCCAACTATGATCTTGTACGATTCTTATTGCATGTGTACGTATAGTTATCGCTACCATTTCAATCCCTTTTCTTGTATTCCCACATGGTATCTTTATATTTATAACCGCTGTAATATCAACTATAAGCTGATTTCTGTATCATAATCGCACTCATTATTTCGTTGGAACAATAATACAATATCGAACATAACGAAACTGTTATTTGTGACGGGTTTGATGACGATTTTCCGAGTTGACGGTCTGATTTGTGACGGTTCTTATGACGCTTTTCACCGTATCATATAACCAGAAACAAAAAACAACTCAAAGGAGACAGAACAATGAAAAAAGTTTTAGCGATCATAACAGCAATAATGATGATGGTCATGATGATGCCCTTCGGTGCAATGGCAGAACAGGCAGAAGAAGAGACCTGGAACTCATACACACTGTACAATTACATATCCCTTGACAACGGAAGGACATACATAAGCCTTGAGACCCAGGAGAACGGGATAAAGACAC
>JAEEGF010783448.1_pt1 | contig 31933 bp, 16 predicted proteins | sample 9134171 | NCBI WGS metagenome assembly JAEEGF01 (sample SAMN16246542, study PRJNA631951) | gut metagenome | biome: gut microbiome; feature: rumen; material: AP-attached | host: Bos | place: Iran: Karaj | collected 2018-10 | reverse complement strand
TTCTTCGAAACTCTCACAACCCTAAAACATTCGCAAATCCGCACTACGTGCTACTTTGCTCATGTTTTGCGGGTCATAAATTCATATTCGATTTCGAGCAAGCTCGAATCGAAATGACTTTTGACCCTTACGTTATCAAATTACTTGTCTATGAATTTATCTACTGCGTCATAAAATCTTGACATTGATTATAGATTGAGAATACAGGAACAATATTTAACAATATCATTTATATAGTTTATTTAATAAAAAAATAATTGTTATACTCAACATATACGTTAAAACGTGATATACTGTCTATAAAATCATTGTTTCAAAAATTGAATTAAAATCTGATGACTGATGGATACCGGTTTTGCAAATACCTGACCGGCCCAAATAGTTCAAAAGAGGAAAGGGAGGACGTATTATGAAATACTCAGAAGTAGTTAAGACAGCTAAGAAAAAGGTTGCAGTACTTGATGCATCCAAGATTCATGATCACCTTGCCATAGAATTTGATGTTGAAGGCGATGGTGAAGGCGCATTTTATGTAGAGCTTTCTGAAGGCAAAGCTCACGTAGAGCCTTATGAATACTATGACAACGATTTCCGTGTACGTGGCAATGCAGACTCTATCTTGAAACTTCTTGATGGTGGAAGTGCACTTAAGAGCGTACTTGGAGATGTCAGAATAGAAGGTGATGTATCTAAGGCTGCTTCTCTTGAAAACATCCTTGCAAGTCACAAGCTCGCTACAAGCAAGAAAGAAGCTGCAAAACTTACAACTACTAAGAAGGAATCTGCTAAGCTTACGACTACCAAGAAGGAATCCAAAAAGCTTACTACAGCTAAGAAAGAGTCCAAGAAACTGACAACCACCAAAAAGGAAGCTGCAAAGCTTACAACAGCTAAGACTGAATCCAAGAAGATCACAAGCTCCAAAGACTCTACTAAAAAGATAGAAAAGAAAAATTCCTGATCAGTTGGTAGCAGGAGCTTCGCCCATAGTACCAGGCTGCTGACCATCAGGAGCCTGGCCACTGGGAGCTTGCCCGCCTTGAGGCCCTTGGCCCTGACCACCTTCAGGTATCTCCGGTGGAGTAGTTCCATCATTAGCAGAAGGAGGAGCATCAGGAATATTGCTGGTTCCTTCTGCTGCAGTATTACTATCATCTGTAGATGTATTATCTGAATCTGATGATGAGTCTTCGCTTCCGGAGTTATCATCAGCTATTTCTTCACTTTCAGAACTTTCATTAAGATTATTCTCATCAGCAGCAGTAGAGGATGTATCATCATTTAAGATAGTAGATCCACCTTCACCAGAATTATCCTGTGATGAACTTACTGCAGAGCTCTCATCACTATCAGAAAATCTCCCTATTGCATACAAGCTTCCTAGTGTGAATACCATTAGTACAGCACAGGTTCCGAGTACGATTGATATATTCTTTAGGACAGGTCTTTTCTTACTTGTAGGTCTTATATTTACTTTCTTACCGGTTTCAAAGGTTCCATTTATAGTTTTTACAATCCCTTCATCTGTTAGAACAACCGTTTTATTGTTATCTGAATCTGAACTAAGAACTATACCTTTCATATATGATCTATCCCCCTTATTCTTCGTCAAATATAAAGTCATAATACAGCTGCAGATCCGGATAATTGCCGGTTAGAACAAGGGCTGCCATCACAATATATCCTTCGTGTGCTTCTATAAGTTTGGAAGATACTTTTGTTCTTTTTGAAAGAGGCTTTATGGGAATAAAACCTTTTTGAAGCATGGATCCCATAAGCTTCTGATCATCTATCAAAGCTTTTATCACATCAGCGCATCTATAGATGTCTTTGTTTTTCCTGGGCGAGTCCTTCTCAACATCCCAGAAATTATATCCAAAAGGATATAGTTCCATATCAAGACGTTCTATCTGACTTTTAATGCTCTTGGTGTCACATATTTCTGAATAACTGGTATTTTCCATCGTAAACCTCACTTCGTGATGATTCTTGTCTATTTGGTACAAGCATCTTGAAAAACTCTTCGCGAGTAAATAAGTGAATCAACTAAGCAATATCTTGAACCTATGGCTATAGTTTATAATCCAATACTAAAAATAAACTAAAAAACGTCCCAGCTTTCCGATAAAGCTCGGAAAACTAAGACGTATGTGTTATTTGAGTTTACTTAGTGATATTGCTCCGTCCAAGTAAAAAGCCTATTTATTCGATATGTGCATCAATTATATCTCTTATAGAGCGGTAGAGATAAGGTTTTAGCTCTTCGATGCCGCAAGGGATACCATCGACTATGGCACTATAGGAAGTTGCACCTGCAAGCTCCATTATCATGAATAGCATGATGTCAGGCTTTACAAAGACAACACCGGACTGCTCTAAGAGTTTTTTGTAGATACCTGCCACATCAATCTCTTCTGCAAAAGGAGAGTGAGGATCAAGTACACGTCTGAAGATCCCCCATGTAAGATCCTTGTGAAGGAAAGTAAGAAGAGCTTTATTGCCGGCAAGTTCTTCTATTATATGGTCAACTACAAAGATGATCTTGTCCTGAATTAGTTCAATATCAGATTTTTGAAGAGCTTCATATGCAGAGCTGAAAAGCTGGGCTGACTTGTGTATTACAAGTTTATTTCTAATATCATATTTATCTTTAAAGTATAGATAAAATGTGCCCTTGGCAACTCCTGCTTTTTCGATGATGTCGGAGATCGATGTCTTCTCCAGACCCTTTGTCATAAAGAAATCGAAAGAAGCGTTAAGAAGTGAATCTCTTTTCTTTTGTTTGTTGGCATCAATTTTGCTCATAATGACCTCGTATTAATAAAATGCTAATTTGACTTATTTATTGTCGGTTGTAGACGAGTGATTTTGTAAAAATGATTCAGGACATCGCCCGTTTAACATCACTTTCCAGATATCAGTTTCATGACGTCACCCTCTTAACATTATTCTATCATAAGTGATTTAAATTATATTGTATGATTTCTTGAACGTAAATTACAGAAACACGCATTTACTGCGTGTTTCGTGATTCAATGAATCAGTTGGTAAATAGGCCCAATGCCGAAGGCATTCTCAATTGGCCTATTTACTGCATTCTTGGACTTTATGTTCAAGAATGTATAGGACAATGTAAGTGTTCATAGGATCTTTTGACACCTGTCTCATCTTATTACATCTTTAATTAACAATCATTTCATCACAACTTGGACAGATTCGCGAATCTGTTACCCTAAAATCTAATAAAAATCCCTTTATTTATAAACAAAAAATAAATTCATCAAAAACTAATTGACCAGCGGTCATTTTAGGAGTATACCATATATTGTAGAAAATGACCAGTGGTCATAAAAAGTGGAGGAATTATGAAAGCGATATCAAAAGGAATCGTAAAGCTGCGTTTTGTAATACTTGCAGCAGCAATACTTTTGTTGATCCCGTCAGCTATTGGTTATATAAATACCAGGGTCAACTACGATATTCTGTCCTACCTTCCCAAAGAGATCGAGACAATGCAGGGACAGGACATTCTTGAAAATGAATTTGGAACCGGAGCCTATTCTCTTTTCATTGTAGAAGGAATGGAAGAGAAGGATGTGGCAGATCTTAAGACAAGGATCGAAGAAGTTGATCATGTCAAGAAAGTTCTCTGGTATGACAGCTTCATGGATATATCGGTTCCTATGGAGATGCTTCCTGATAATGTATATGAAGCCTTTAACTCAGATGATGCGACTATGATGTTCATCATATTTGATGAGACTACATCAAGCGATGGCACTATGGATGCCATAAGACAGATCAGATCCATCGCCAATGAGAAGTGCTTCCTTGCAGGTATGAGCGGTATCGTTACAGATACTAAGGATCTTGCAGAAAAAGAAACTCCTATATACGTAATGATAGCAGTTATCCTTGCAGTGATCGTATTATCACTCACTATGGATTCCTATCTCATTCCTGTATTTTTCCTATTATCAATAGGTATGGCTATTGTATATAACCTTGGATCGAACATAATGTTCGGCGAGATATCTTTTATCACAAAATCACTGGCAGCAGTCCTGCAGCTGGGCGTAACACTGGATTATTCAATATTTTTGTGGCACTCATATCAGGAAGAGCTTGAAAAGGGCCTTGATAAAAACGTATCTATGGCACATGCCATCGAGGCAACTTTCCAGTCAGTAATAGGAAGTTCTATCACAACAATAGCAGGCTTTATAGCTCTTTGCTTCATGAGCTTTACTATAGGTCTTGACCTGGGCGTAGTTATGGCCAAGGGTGTTGTCTTCGGAGTTATCTGCTGCATAACAGTTCTTCCTTCGATGATACTTGTTTTTGATAACCTCATTGAGAAGTCCAAGCACAAACCTCTTCTTCCTGAGATGGAGAAGATACCTAACTGGATATCTGACCACTACAAGATTTTTGCAGTCATATTCCTGGTGCTCCTTCCTTTTGCAGTATATGGCAATAGCCACACCAAAGTTTATTATGACCTTGCCAAGACACTTCCTGATACACTTCCAAGTACTCAGGCAGCCAACGAACTTGAAGCTAATTTCGATACCAGCACAACTTATATGCTCCTTGTAGATGCTGATATGTCATCAACTGATATTACTTCTATGAATGAAGAGATATCCAAGGTAGACGGCGTAGATGCAGCAATAGGACTTGACTCAGCAGTAGGCGGTATGATCCCTGAGGATATGATCCCAAGTGATCTTAGATCAGAAGTTCAGAGTGATGACTACAAGCTGATCATAATAACAAGTGAATACAATACAGCTTCTGATGAAGTCAATGCTCAGATAGATGCAGTCAACAAGATAGTCAAGTCTTATGACGAGAATGCAATGGTAGTAGGTGAAGCTCCATGTACCAAGGACCTTATCACTATTACCAACCACGATTTCAACGTAGTTAACTGGGTATCAATAGGTGCGGTATTTGCAATCATCCTGTTCGTACTTAAGTCATTCTCACTTCCATTTATACTTGTTGCAGTTATCGAGTTCGCTATCTTCATCAACATGGGCATTCCTTACTACACAGGATCCGTACTTCCATTCATCGCTTCAGTAGTAATCGGAACCATCCAGCTTGGTTCAACTGTTGACTATGCGATCCTTATGACTACCAGATACTGCCGTGAAAGAAATAACGGACATAGCAAGAAGGAAGCAACACATATAGCACTTTCAACCAGTATGAAGTCCATCATCGTAAGTGCACTTAGCTTCTTCTCAGCAACATTTGGCGTAGGTCTTATATCTTCAATTGATATGATAGGTGCTCTGTGTATGCTGATGGCAAGAGGCGCGATCATCAGTATGTTCGTAGTAATACTGGTACTTCCTGCAATGTATATGATCTTCGATCCTATCGTAGTACGTACAAGCTTTGGATTTAAGAGTGCAAGAGAATCAGATAGGAAAAGAAAAAAATTAAAAGCCGGAAGTGAAAGAGTTACAGCATAAGTTCCTTAGTATATAGGATGGCAAAAAGAAGTTCTAAAAGCTTAAAAATATACTAATGAAATATATCACTGAATAGTAAAGCTAAAGATTTAATAAATAGTACAAACAATCAACCGGGAGGCGATGATTATGATAAAAAAATATCTCGTTCGTACAAGAGCACTAATGGTAGCTACAATACTTGCATTCACATCTATGGCATGCGGAGCAGTTACAGCAGATGATGTTGCATCTAAGGGTGCAGCCCAGGAAGCTGCCGCTAAAGAAGAGGAAGAGCAGACACTTGAAAATACAATGAACAACAGCGCATTTGGCACAAGCTCAGCTTCTGACAAGGAAGAGACAGTATATGTTATGACTGATGCCAATGGTACTGCCAATGAAGTAGTAGTAAGTGAATGGTTAAAGAACACAGAAGGAACCAAGGAACTCAATGATGCTACAGACCTTTCCGATGTCAAGAATGTAAAGGGAAGTGGCACATATACAGAGAACTCTGACGGAACTATCACATGGGATGCAGAAGGCTCTGACGTATATTATCAGGGCAAGACTGACAAGTCAGTTCCGGTAGAAGTTAAGATCACTTACTACCTGGACGGCGAGGAGATAGCTCCTGAAGATATAGCAGGTAAGAGCGGTAAAGTTAAGATCAGATTCGATTATACCAACAATGATTATAAGACAGTTGATATAGCAGGTAAGGAAGAAAAGATCTATACACCATATGCCATGGTATCAGGTGCAATGCTTGATACAGAGCACTTCTCCAATGTAGAAGTTACTAATGGTAAAGTTGTATCAGAAGGCAACAACTATGTAGTTCTTGGCGTAGCTCTTCCGGGACTTAAAGAGTCACTTGGAATCGATGATGAAGATCTTGACGAGCTTGAAGATAAGACAGGTGAAGCACTTGATATCCCTGATTATGTAGAGATAACAGCAGATGCTACAGACTTCGAGCTTGATATGACTATGACTTATGCATCAGGCAATGCCCTTTCAGATCTTGGATTTGATAATATCACAGATTCACTTGACCTTGATGATGCAGAGGATAAGGTTACAGAGCTTACAGATGGTACTACCCAGCTTGTAGACGGATCAGATGAGCTTTATGATGGAACAGTAACACTTCAGGATGGTACTGATAAGCTCTATGATGGAAGTATAGAACTTCTTGATGGTTCTAAAGCACTTGCTAATGGTGTTCTTGAACTTCAGGGAGGTACTAAGGATCTTGTAGAAGGAACTGTTAAGCTTAAAGAAGGCTCATCAGCCCTTTTACAGGGAGCAAATGCTCTTAAAGACGGAACAAGCCAGCTTGCAACAGGAGCAGGAACACTTAAAGATGGAACAAGCCAGCTTGCAACAGGAGCAGGAACACTTAAAGATGGAACAAGTCAGCTTGCAACAGGAGCAGGAACACTTAAAGATGGAACAGGCAAGCTTGCGACAGGCGCCGGAGACTTAAAGGCCGGAGCTGATACACTTTCAGCTGGAGCAAATACCTTGTCACAGGGTGCGAGTGCTCTAAATACAGGTGTTACAACATATACATCAGGAGTATCTGCACTTGCAACAGGTATAGCTGATCTTGATACAGGTCTTAAACAGCTGCAGCTTGCAGTATCAGGATCATCAGGAAGTGCAGCTTCACTTCAAACACTTGCTACATCATTAGATACAGCTAAGACTTCTGTTGATAGTAAGCTTATAGCTGCTGTAAATGGTCAGCTTGCTACAATTGCTTCTACCAGCGGATATGAAGGAACAGATTATTCAGGACTTAAGGATTATCTTACAGCTGCAGCAGGTCAGTGTCAGAGCGCATATCAGGGCTATTTCGAAGCTTACTGCGAAGAAGTATATAATGCAGGACTTTCTGAAGGTAAGGAAGATGGAAGAGCTGAAGGCATAGAAGAGGGCAAGAAACAGGCTGAGGAAGAAGCCAAGAAACTTACTACAAACAGTACAGCAAGTTCAGATGTAGATCCTGATGCATTTGATGGTCTGGATGATGAAAATGAAGAAAATGGTGGATCAAATTCAGAAGCCGGAGAAGGAACTTCTACTGAATCATCACAGGAATCTGATCCAGATACTACAAGTACTGACGAGGCAGCAGGTTCATCATCAGAGGATCAGCAGTCAGATGACCAGACACTTTCAGACCAGGCTTCTAATAAAGTAGTAGATGCTGATATCAGACTTCTCTCAGGAGAGGACGCAGCTTCCAAGATAGCTCAGATCCAGCAGGGTGAGAATTATCAGATGTATGTATCATATTACAATAAGTATATGGCTCTTACACAGGCAGCATCTTCTGTAGATAGTCTCCTTGCTCTAAAAGGCGGTCTTGAACAATTATCTGCAGGACTTGGTCAGATGTATGATGGTGTTACATCTTCATCATCTACTACAGCTCAGAGCATGACAGCTCTTTCAACTGGAATACAGCAACTTGTAGATGGCGCTGATAAGTTGAATGCAGGTGCTCAGCAGCTTGTAGCTAATAATGAGACACTTACATCCGGCAGCAGCCAGCTTGCAGCAGGAGCTTCAAGCCTTGCAACAGGAGCAAGTACTCTTGATAACGGTGCAGCAGCACTTGCAAGTGGAGCTTCAGAACTTAATAACGGAGCAGGAACTCTTGCAGATGGAGCTTCTAAACTGGATCAGGGTGCAGGAACACTTTCAGATGGTGCCAATAAACTTGACCAGGGTGCAGGAACATTAGTAGACGGTGCTAACAAGCTCGACCAGGGTGCCGGAGATCTTGCAAGCGGAGCACAGGAACTTGACAACGGTGTTCAGACACTTGAAGATGGTTCAGTTAAGCTCAACGACGGTGCACTTACACTTTATGACGGATCAGTTGCACTTAGCAGCGGAGCTTCAGATCTTAGCGACGGCGCATATGATCTTAACGAAGGTGCTAAAAAGCTTATGAACGGAGCTAAAGAACTTGCAGATGGACTTGTTAAGTTTGATGAAGAGGGTATCTCCAAGATAGCAGACATATTCGATGGAGATCTTGAAGAGCTCAATGAAAGACTTAGTGCTATATCCGATGCAGCAAGTTCATCTCAGTCATTTGGCGGAGCCAAAGACGGCACACAGACAAGCGTTAAGTACATCATCAAGACAGCAGGCGTTAGCAAGAAGTAATCAGCTAGTGAAGTGTAAATAAACCAAAAATATAACAAACATCACCGGAAGCTATAATTGGCCATTTTGTCCGGTGATGTTTGTTTTAGTTAGAAATACTATTTAGTAAAAGTGGAGTGGATAACATTGAAAAGATTATCCGATGATAAAAAAGAGACTGCCACTTCGTGGCAGTCTCGCATGCGTTATAAGTAGTCACTTGCGTTACTTTTATCTACAGGAAGGAATGGAACCCAGATATATTTACTATCTTCTGATACACCCTCGATATTATCGATGGTTCCGCCGCCTCCAAGAGCTATTGCAGCTTCTACAGCTCTTGATGCCTGTAGATCAGCATCCTGAAGGACTGTATATGCCATCTCGCCGGCAAGGATTGATTCACAGCCTGCTTCTATGGCATCTACTCCGCATACAGGGATAGTAGTGTAGTCAAGACCGTATTTCTTCATAGCATTGATAGCACCAAGAGCCATATTGTCGTTGTTACAGAATACTGCGTCTACGCTCTGGCCGGTCTTCATGAAGATATCGAATCTTTTCTCTGTCTCTTCAGTACTCCAGTTAGCATAATCCATGAATACGATATTGGCATCTATGCCATTGGCTATCATTGTCTCTCTTACGCCATTGGTCCTTCCGATGGTACCAGAGTGGCCTTTCTCGCCTTCGAAGATGATGATGTTCATGGATTTCTTGCCAAGTTTATTGATGACATATTCTGCCTGATACTGTCCGGCTACTTTTTCTTCGGAGCCTACGAATACGTTCTGATTGCTGTCGAGATATTCTTCAGAAGGTTCACTGTTGAGATATACGATCGGTATACCATTGGATGCTGTGTTCATCTGAAGAGCTGTTTCAGCATCAGCAAGTCTTAGGATGATCGCATCATAGCCTTGAGATTTGGCATTCATTACAAGTTCTACCTGAGTTTCTACAGAGTATCCCGTCTCTACCATTGTAATATCAGCGCCTTGCTCTTTGCCGGCTGCAAGTACAGCGTCAGAGAGCTTTTGCCTGAAGGTATCAAAGTCTGTGATTATGTACAGGATCTTTTTGCCACCTCCGCCACCTGATGACGAAGAGGACGCTTTATTGCCACAGCTGACAAGTGATCCTACTACAAGGATACATACAGCTACTGATGCGATTATTTTCTTTAACATATGATTAGATGATCTTTTCACACTAACACCTCCTCAAATCTTGAACTGCTGTACATAAGATGTAAGTGTATCTGATGTACCGGCAAGCTCATGTGCATTGGCAGCAACATCCTGGGAGCTTCTGGTGATATTATCAGCCTGCTCTACCATGTTCTGGGAGGTTGCAAGGATCTCGTCTGCACTTGCTGCCTGCTCTTCGGATATGGCAGCAACATTGGTTGCAACATCATCAACCTTTTCAACACCCGTTATCATCTCTCTGATAAGGTCATTGGATTCCTGAATGTTATCATAGATCTTATCAAAAGTATCAACAGCAGTTTCGATAAGACTGCTGTTCTGCTCGATACTTGCAGCGCTTTCATTGGCCTGACCTACAACTTCCTGGATCAGGTTGTGAACTTCATTGATAAGAGTTCCGATGTTGGTAGCGCTTTCTGCAGAAGTCTGAGCCAGCTTGGCAATCTGAGTAGCAACAACTGCAAATCCTTTGCCGGCCTCGCCTGCCCTTGCAGCTTCAATAGAAGCGTTAAGAGATAGGAGATTGGTCTCCTCTGCAATCTCTCCGATAAGACCTACGATATTGGTGATCTCATTGGATGCTGTATCTACTCTGGAGATAGATTCCATAAGTCTTGCATTGGAATCAGACATTCCGGACATGGCACTGCTAAGCTGTTCCATATCGCTTCTGCCTTTTTTGGATATCTCTACAGTTTCATTCATACTGCTCTCAGCCTTGTGGCTGTTGTCTCTTGTATCAGCTACAACAGTTGCAAGAGTAGTAGCACTTGAAGCTATGTCATTAACAGCAGCTGCAAGCTGATCAACAGTCTCGTTGAGCTGTTTCATAGCTTCGGCCTGAGACTCGGAAGCACTGTACATGTTCTTGGATACAGTATCTGAGTTCTCTGACTGAGCTTTGAGCTTGTCAGATTCGTCGCTTATCGAGTGCAGCATCTTTCTCATGCTGGTCACGAACTCATTGACCTGATCGCCCATAAGACCGATCTCATCGTTACTCTTTGCTTCAACCTCGATAGTGAAGTCGCCTCCGGACATAGCAACGATGTCCTTGGAGATTCCTGACAGAGGTTTCATCGCCTTATTTATAGTAAGGAGGATGATCGCAGTTATTATGATGATACTAAGTATACCTATTGCAATTGACAGATTTACGATATGATTGACATCAGCCAGGATGACATCTGTCTCTATATAGGATACAAGGATCCATGTAGTGCCCGGGATCTCTTTAAAGTCAACCATATAGTTACCAATTGTGGCTTCAGAGTAGTCTCCTTTGCTAAGCTGTTCTGCAACGCCGGCTAGGAGTTTGTCAGAGCTTGATGTTGACAAGGTAGAAGATACAAGTGAGAAGTCTCTGTGAGCCAGAATTGTATAATCTGTTTTGTCTACAAGGAATGAACTTGCATTCTTCATCTTGACACCCGAATTAACGATGATACTGATCTTATCAAGAGTAACATCTGCTGATATAACTCTTATCTCATCACCACCATCATCAAGGATACCTGATGCACTTATAACATTTACACCCTCAGCATTTTTATATGCGCTTCCATAGGCCATATTTACTCGGGTGAGACCTTCCTTGTACCAGGTTGATGATGTAGGGTCGGATAGGTCCAGATCAGATTCGGAAGCTTCATAAGTTTTACCGGACGCCGACGCAATATACAGACCATTGGTAGAGTTAGAATTAAAACCATACCAGCCGTCCAGCATAGCCTGAAGCTCCTGATCATTTGGATTAGCTGCCTCTATAGTCTTTTTTGCTGTAGCAAAAAATTGCAGATTTTCATCCAGCCATGATTCGATATTATCGCTTTGGTTGGTGATTGATGAATTTAGTTCTGCCTTAGCACTTTTGATCATTGCGTTCCTTGAAAGGATCGTTGTTACTGCTATAAGAACTGTTACAGTGATAGCAACGGAAGGAACGATGCATAATAAGAGCTTATTACGGATCTTACCTGTTTTTGCCTTTTTTGTATTAGCGGCCATTTCCACCTCCTGTGGCATGTTGTGGATGTAAATATACATACCTCAAAATGATTATCGGCATGATAATTATAAAAATTAGTTATAACTGGCTTATTTGCGAAAATATTTAAACTTTATATTGTTACACCTTTTGCCCTGTAAATAATTTTTGAATACTGCATTGTCCATGCTGGAAGTCTTAATAATGGTCTTGATGATAAAGAAAAGTTATATTTTTAAGTTAAAACAGGGCTTATCATGATATACTGATTAGTTGAGATTGATTAAATTGTTTTTTTTCCATGGAGTATTATTAATGGCCAAGAAGATATATATAGACTGGAGACCTGAATTTGCGCAGACTATAAGGTCACGGGGGATGGACTATTATAGACGCGGTACTGTTAACAACTTAAAGCAGGAGGGAAGCTCTTTCTCTGCAGAAGTAACAGGATCCGGCGGCAGACGTTATATGACTTTTGCACACCTTTCTGAAGATTTTACCAGAGTAGAAAGGCTTAGTTGTACCTGTCCGTATGCAATGGAAGGCAAGCACTGCAAGCATGAAGCTGCTCTTATGTATCTTATAGAAGACAAGATCACAGATATGATATCCGGAAGCTCTCTTGGGATGTCTTCTTTGTATGCCAAGAAGCAGCTGAATACTTCCGATGAGCAGGAGCTATTGGGAGGTAAGGGCTTTTATATAGATGATCTGGGTTATATAGGATTTGAAGAAAGTGAAGTAATAACCGGAGATAAACTAAGGGATATTACAGCTTACAAGTATTATAAGTATTCACAGATCTTAAAGAGCGCACGCATAAGTAAAGAAGTATGGCTCAAAGCTGTGGTCCTGGCCAAGTCCTCTAAAGTCAGCATTCAGGATGTTAAGCTTAGTGAATTCTATGGAGGATCTTTTGGCGAAGAGGTTGATGATAACCGCAAAGTCGGAGATAAGATCTGCTCTGCAACGGGCAGGATCAAAGAGTCATATTTTCAGGCCAAAGTTTCAGTAGGACCTGATTATTATGTAGGTGGATACTGTTATGTACCTTCCTGCAAGAAGCCTGTCACCAAGAAGATTGCAGGACGTACTAAAGCTATAGGCTTTATATGTGAGCATAAGGCAGCCCTTTTGTATCTGCTTAAAGAGTATCTGGACCAGGAAGGCATGGTAATAGATGCAACTGATAGAAGCGGCGAAGATATTATGAAGCAGCTGTCTAGAGAAAATAAGATTGCTGCAGTTAAAGAAAGTAAGACAAGTACCGTAAGAAGAATAGAAAAGTATGATATAGAACCTATACTTATGCCTCGAAATAATAGTCTGTATCTTGCATTCAGGCTATCAGGCTCGCAGAAGTTCAAAGTCCAGCACCTTAATGAGCTCTACTATTCCGTCAAGAATGGGAAGTTATACAAATTTGGAAGAAAAAATATCAGACTATCTACTGAAGCCCTTACTGATAAGGGGCTTAAGATTTATGAATTTATTGAAAACTTCGCTCTTGAAAGTGATTTTTATACTCCTCAGACAGATGGCTTTGGTTTTGATGTAAGTGATGATATGCCTAAGCTTAAGGATGAGATTCCACTGTTTGGGCACTTTCTGGACGAATTTTATGACCTGTGCATAGAGTGCGGGATGCAAGAGGATGGCATCACCCTTGTACATGGAAGAGATGAAAAAAAGGTATATCTTTCAGAAGAGCCTATACAGGCCAAGGTACAGATCAGCAATATGAAAGATGGCAAGGGCAGAGGTCTTGGAATACATGTATCAGGATTTATGCCGGTTGTCTTTTCCGGAAGGAAAAATGCCTATTACATAGAAGGCAATACATTAAATAAGGTGCCAAGACAGGATGTTGACGTCCTGTCGCCACTAACTTCAATAAGCCATTTTGGTAAGTTTGAGTTTAGGATTGGTGTCCGTAATCTTACCAAGTTCTATTATGATACGCTGCCGTGGCTTAGAGACCATGCACTTGTAAGCTTTGAAGATGCTGACTGGCTTGAACAGTTTATTTTGCCTCAGGCTGAGTTTACTTTTTTCCTTGACAGGGAGAAGGGCTTTATAACCTGCAAGGCTGTGGTATCTTATGACGATCTTGAGAGGAATCTGTTATATGAAGCACCTGGTGAAGAAAGCTTCAGAGACCTTGTTAGCGAAGGTGATGTTATAGATGTAGTTCGTAACTATTTTCCTGATGTAGATACACAAAATGGCCTTTTTATATGCGATGAAGCCAAAAATGAGGATCTTGTATTTGAACTTCTCTCACAGGGACTTGATGAACTTCAGGCTTATGGAGATGTAAGACATACAGAGAGCTTTATGTCTATAGGAATCAGGAAGAATCCGGGATTCCAGATGGGTGTATCACTTGAATCGTCACTTCTTGATCTCGAGATAAGCGCTGAGGATATGGACCCTGAGGAACTTATAGAGCTTCTGAATTCCTATAGGACCAAGAAGAAATACTATCGACTTAAAAACGGAGATTTCGTATCTGCTCAGAACGAAGCGGTTGAAAATCTCGTCCACATGCTGGACAACATGCATGTAGACCTTAGGTCCTTTGTAGAAGGCAAGATGCAGATCCCTGCTTATAGAGCTTTGTATCTTGATAAGATGCTTGAAGATCAGAGTTTTATCTATGAGCACAGAGACAGACATTTTAAGAAGCTTATTCAGGAATTTAAGACTATATCAGATGCAGAGTTCGATCTTCCAAGTAGCATAGACGGACATCTTCGTAAGTATCAAAGAGATGGATACAGATGGCTGCGTACACTTTCCAAATACGGATTTGGAGGTATTCTTGCAGATGAGATGGGTCTTGGTAAGACTCTTCAGACTATAGCACTTCTTGCGTCATATTATGAAGAGCATGGAAAGAGCTTAGCATCTTGTGCAGATAATGATAATGAAGCTAATGAAAACGTATCACCAAGAAAACCTTCGCTTGTAGTAGTTCCTGCATCCCTTGTCTATAACTGGGGAGAGGAGCTTAAGAGGTTTGCCCCCTCTCTTAACTATGTGCTTATAACAGGCAGCAAGTCAGAGCGTGAAGACATAATACTTAACATAGAAGGTTATGACGTTGCAGTTACATCTTATGATCTTCTAAAGCGCGATATCGCCGAGTACGAAGATCACTCTTTTGCCATAGAGATAATAGATGAAGCTCAGTATATCAAGAATCATCTGTCTCAGGCAGCCAAGAGTGTCAAGCTTATAAGGGCTGACAGGCGATTTGCTCTTACAGGAACGCCTATTGAGAACAGGCTTTCAGAACTTTGGAGCATCTTCGATTATCTGATGCCAGGACTTTTGTACAGCTATCCTCAGTTTAGAGCCGATTTCGAGATACCTGTCATGAAGTACGAGGAAGAAGATACCATGGACAAGCTTCGCGGCATGGTCACCCCTTTTATCCTTAGGAGGAAAAAAGCTGATGTATTAAAAGACCTTCCTGACAAGCTTGAAGAGATTCGCTATGCTAGGATGGATGAAGAGCAGAAAAAGCTCTATGATGCCCAGGTAGTTCATATGAAAATGCGCCTTGAAAAGCAGAGCGATGAAGAGTTTTCCAAAAATAAGATCGAGATATTCGCTGAACTTACAAGGCTTCGTCAGATATGCTGTGATCCTGCTCTGTGCTTTGAAAATTATAAAAAGGGCAGCTGCAAGACAGATGTATTCATGGATATGATAGAGCAGGTAATAGAAGGCGAGCACAAGGCTCTTGTATTCTCACAGTTTGTTACTATGCTGGATATTCTAAAAGGACGCCTTGAATCAGCAGGTATTCCTTATTATGAGATCACGGGAGCTACACCTAAAGAAAAGAGGATAGAGCTTGTTAATGCTTTCAATCAGGACAAGACGCCGGTATTCCTCATTTCTTTAAAGGCAGGCGGAACAGGTCTTAATCTGACCGGCGCTGATGTTGTCATTCACTATGATCCATGGTGGAATATCGCTGTGCAGAATCAGGCAACTGACAGGGCCCACAGGATAGGACAGCGCAAGGTTGTGACTGTCTTTAAGCTGATAGCTCATGGCACTATAGAAGACAAGATACTGGAGATGCAGGAGAAGAAGCGTGCCCTTGCCGAGAACATCTTAGACAGCGACGGAATATCAAGCGCAACACTTTCAAGGGACGATCTTCTTGAGCTGCTCAACTAAGAAACTTTTTTATATGGGGGTTAAATGAGTAATTCGAATTATTATAAGCCGGATTTTAAGGTTTTGGTTAAATATATAAGGGATATATCGGCGGTTGACGGCATGATGCTTTCAATTCAGGAAGAAGAGGCCAGGGCGAGGCAGGCGATAGAAAAGGCGGCAGCAGATCTTAGGATTAAGTTTGCTACAAAGAATCTTTCATCGATTCCTGTCAGTGAGTTATCCGGAGCTAAGGCGGGGATCAGGGTAGCTGCTTTGGAGAAGGCAGGATACCATGATCTGTCGCAGCTTGCCGGAAGGTCAGAGGCTTCACTTTCTATGATAAACGGGATAGGTGAAGCTCAGGCCAAGTCTATAAGGCAGACTGTAGATCTTTTTACAAGGAGGATGGCAGAGACTACATCTGTAAGGATTGATGCAGATTCCAAAGATCATGAGAACTGGAATCTGGTATTCGAGCTATATAAATATATGCGTAAGGCTCCTGTATATAAGGATGTAGCGGATATTAATTCAAGGTACCATCAGCATATAGCTAAGGCGCTTTCGGATATTAAGATCAGGAATTCTTTAAGATGGGTATTCTCATCTGCTAAGGCTAAAGAGTCTACAGTGTCAGGTTATGAGACCCTTATAGTTATAGATAATGATAATTATCAGGTTCGTTCTAATAATCTTATTAATCAATATGAGACGCTTCGTCTTATATCTCTTCAGGATGCAAAGAGAGAGTTTCTAAGTAACAGTGCGCCTTTTTATGCGCTTCTTGATAGTCTCAATGTATCATCTGCTCCTATTAGCTCAGTGTACAAGGATATACCATCTAGTCTTGCGGAAGAGATAGAGAGGCAGGAACTTGATACATCGCTTCTTAATGCTACGCTTAGGCAGTATCAGATATTTGGAGCCAAGTATGCGCTTCATCAAGAGAACGTCCTTTTGGGAGATGAGATGGGTCTTGGTAAGACTATTATGGCTATAGCTTCTATGGCATCGGTAGCTGCCAAGGTTTCCAATGCGCATTTTCTTGTGGTATGTCCTGCCAGTGTACTTATCAACTGGTGTAGGGAGATTGAGAAGCACAGCGCTTTGAAGGCACATCTTCTACATGCATCAAAAGGTAAGATAGACGTAGATGTGTGGCAGCAAAATGGAGGAGTTGCAGTTACTAACTACGAATCTTTGGACGAACTTTATGACAATATGGATAGAGACCTTCATATAGAGATGCTGGTTGTAGATGAAGCTCATTATATTAAAAATCCTAAGGCTCAGAGGACTAAGTATCTTATGAAAATAAGAGATAAGGCAAAGCGTACTCTTCTTATGACAGGTACTCCTCTTGAAAATAAAGTCGATGAGATGTGCAACTTAATAGGTATATTAAGGCAGGATGATCTTATAAAAGATGTACAAAAATATGCATTTATGAATCAGTCTGATGAATTTAAGAAAGTCATAGCGCCTGTATATCTTAGAAGAGTAAGAGAAGATGTCCTCAAGGAGCTTCCTGAAATGGAAGATAAGCCTCAGTGGTGCGAGATGTCATCTTCTGACAAGGACGCATATGTTGAAGTAGTCAGAGAAGGTAACTTTATGACCATGAGAAGAGTAGGTTATCTTCAGGATGATATCAGTCATTCATCCAAGGCTGTGAGACTTTTGGAATTATGTGATATGGCCAAAGATGAAGGCAGGAAGATCATAGTATTCTCATTCTATCTTGATACTATTAGTAAAGTATGTGACCTTCTAAAAGACAGGGACGTATTCAGAATATCAGGATCTACTTCAATTGCAGATAGACAGGCAATAGTTGACGAGTTTACAAACAGTAAAGCAGGGAGCGTTCTTGTAAGTCAGGTGCTTGCTGGAGGTACAGGGCTTAATATCCAGACAGCAAGTGTTGTGATATTCTGCGAACCTCAGATCAAGCCATCTCTTGAAACTCAGGCTATATCAAGAGTATATCGTATGGGACAGGTTAGGAATGTCCTTGTATACCATCTCTTGTGTTCTGATACTATTGATGAAGATATGGTGAAGCTTCTTGAGAACAAGCAGAATATCTTCGATGAATATGCCAATGAGTCAGAGATGGCAGACGCTACCAAGTCTCTTGCAGACAAAGAGTGGATAAGCAGCGTAGTAGAAAGGCAGAGGAAGCTGTACCTTCAGGTTATGGGAAATTAGCCGGTGTGCTGGATAAAGGTAGATGTAAACCTTTGAAACGTTGATTGTAAACTTTATTTCTAGGAAATAGTTGACAATTAGTGCTTCGAAGGTTTACTATCTTTAAGACCGCATAAATTCTATGAATACGGGCTTCTATTAGTGCCGGTATTTGACTTGGAGGAATAACATAATATGAAAAAGTTTACAGTTAAGACAATCGTTCTATGTGCTATGTTTGCAGCTTTGTGCTGTGCTACAGCACCTATTTCCATCCCGCTTCCGGGTGGCGTTCCGATCACACTTCAGACGGCAGCAGTATTTCTTGCAGCTCTTCTTTTAGGTCCTTTGTACGGCTTTGTAGCTGTTCTTGTATATGTCCTTTTAGGAGCAGTAGGTCTTCCTGTATTTGCAGGATTCTCAGGCGGAATCGGATCACTTGTAGGTATGAGCGGTGGATTTATTATGTCATGGCCATTTGCTGCCCTTCTTGCTGGATTCATTTATTTTAAATTTGGCAGAAATAAAAAGGGAGTAGTTAAGTACGCAGAGATGATAGTAGCAATGCTTCTTGGAAGCGTAGTTATCTACGTAGTAGGACTTACACAGTTCATCTTCCTTACCAAGATGAGCATTCAGGCATCACTTCTTGCCTGCATGGTACCTTTCATCCCGGGAGATCTTCTTAAGATGGTACTTGTAGCCATCATCGTTCCTGTTCTTGAAAAGGCGATGAAGTCTATCTTTGCAGATGAGCTTGCATCTGCTAATGCTTAATAAGTACAAGCTTAACCAGGCTTTTCACATTTAAAGCAGTAGATGTCAGAAATCTCATGATGCATCTACTGCTTTATTATTTTTACAAGATGTGTTAAGATAATGTGGTTTAAGTTTTAGGAGGACTTAGATTTCGAAAAGTTTAGAAACTTTAGCGCCATGTACCGTAAGATACGGTTAACGAGGATTCGGGTTTATCGAGATTATTCGGCGGATGCCCGGACGTATGCATGAATGCGTAAGGCAGTTGTAAAGACCGGAACGATCCGGCAACAAATTAACTGCTGTCATGTGATCTGATAGTTACTGCTTATAAGACGAGATGAATATATACATGCAGTAGCTTTTTATAACAATCGATGTGAAGGATCATCTTCATCTATCCGTTAGATGAAATGAGACTGATCATCTATGTACATTGACATGAAAGGAATTTATATATATGTGTGGAATTATTGGATTTGCAGGACATAAGCCTGCTCAGAATATCCTTCTTGATGGACTTCAGAGACTTGAGTACAGAGGTTATGACAGTGCAGGAATAGCCTTTTTCAAGGACAATGGCAAGCATGTATCCATTAGAAAGACTGCTGGTAAGGTTAATGACCTTCGTGCTATCTGCGATGATGAGAACGTTTCTACTACAGGTATCGGTCATACAAGATGGGCTACTCACGGCGGCGTTACCAATGCCAATGCTCATCCTCATAAGTTTGGAGATGTAACACTTCTTCATAACGGAATCATTGAGAACTATCACGAACTTATCGAGAAGTATGAACTCAAAGGGCAGCTTAAGTCAGACACAGATACAGAGGTTGCTGCTGCAGTTATCAGTAAGAACTATTCAGGAGATCCCAAGGATGCTATCAGAAAGGCTGTTAAGGAGCTTAAGGGTTCTTTTGCTTTCTGTATTTTGTTCAAGGGTCATCCCGGAGAAGTTTATGCAGTTCGTAATGTAAGTCCCCTTGTAGCATCTCATACAGATAGCGAGGGATCTTTTATCGCATCTGACCTTACAGCATTTATCGAGTTCTCAAACAGTTACTTCGTAGTACCTGAGTATCATATCCTTACACTTAAGGATGATGGTATCACACTTGAAGATCTTGAAGGCAATGTTGTAGAGCCTGAGTACCTTACAGTTGACTGGGATGTATCAACAGCTCAGAAGGATGGCTATCCTCATTATATGATCAAAGAGATCCATGAGCAGCCAAGAGCACTTGCAGATACTATTAACCCTCGTGTTAAGGATCTTCTTCCTGATTTTGAAGATGACAATATTCCGGATTCACTTTTTGAAGGTGTTCACGATATTACTGTTATAGCCTGCGGTACTGCTATGTATGCAGGTAATGTGGGTCGTACACTTATTCAGAATAAGTTCGGAATCCCTGTTACAGTTGCTATCGCATCTGAATTCAGATACGAAAGACCTACAATAGACAAGAATACACTTGTGATCGTAGTATCACAGTCAGGTGAGACTATTGATACGCTTGAAGCTCTGCGTCTTGCCAAGAAGTATACAGACAGAACACTTGCAGTTGTTAATGTAAAGGGCTCTACAATAGCCCGTGAGAGCGGATATGCCCTTTATACTCATGCAGGTCCTGAGATCGCTGTTGCATCTACTAAGGCTTACTCAGTTCAGGTAGCTGCTATGTATCTTATAGGATGCAAGCTTGGCCTCGTAACAGGCAAGGCTTCAGAATCTGAGATAAGAGAATTCATCTCAGGTCTTAAGAATGTTCCTTCTATGATTGAAGAAGTTCTTAAGCTTGAAGATAAGGTTGCAGCACAGGCAAGCCGTATGGTCAATGCTGAGGATGCTTTCTTCATCGGAAGAGGTCTTGACTATACTCTGTCTATGGAAGGTGCTCTCAAACTTAAGGAGATCAGCTACATTCACGCAGAAGCTTATGCAGCAGGTGAACTTAAGCATGGAACTATCTCTCTTATAACAGAAGGAACTCCTGTAATAGCTATAGCAACTCAGCAGCCTGTTTACAGCAAGGTCGTTTCTAACATCAGAGAGGTTAAGGCAAGAGGTGCTTATGTAATCCTTATCAGCAAGGATAAAGCTATCACAGACAGCACTGTATGTGATGTTCATATCAGCATACCTGATGTCAGAGATGAGCTTTCTGTATTTGAATCTGTAGTAGTACTTCAGATCCTTGCATATTACACTTCAGTAGGTAAGGGCAATGATCCGGATCAGCCTAGAAACCTTGCTAAGTCAGTTACAGTAGAATAATGAATTTACATTTAGGAAAAGCTGTCACACTAATTAGTGTGGCAGTTTTTTGACGCTAAAGGATATTTAAATCTAAAGCTCCGTCATTTTATACCAAGGATTATGTCGGGATAGGTACTTCCATAAGCTCATTTTCATAGACTTCGCTGGGGATTTTTTAGGTTTGTATCGAGAATTATGTAACAGCATGAAATAATATCGAAGACTATATTGTTTGCACATTTATATGCCGATATGTAATTGTAAGACTATTTATAAACTGTCTGCGCCGGCAAAGCTGTACGTGATACAGCCAATTACTTTACCGTTGCCAGTTCATATGAAAGAAGAATACTATGTGGAATTATAGTTATATATTTCCAAGTTTTTTAATAATGATCGTATTTGTTTTATATTGGTTTTATATACCCAGGATCAACATTGGTCTTAACAGGGTGTTTATTCAGCTGATTGTAGTCGAAATGATAGTTATGATTTCAGATATAGTATCGTCTATGGCAGATGAGAATTACTTTATGTACCCAGACTGGCAGCTGTACGTTATTAACGACTTGTACTTCGTATTCTTTTTTGCAAGGGCATATCTTTTTTATCTATTAACAATGTATTTGTTAAAGCTTCACAGAAACCTTATGGAGCTGCTTCACTGGGTGATGATAATCCCCTTTGTTACAGCCATTATTTTAACAATCACAAGTAATTGGACACATTTTGTTTACTATATAACAGATGATGGATATCAAAAGGGCTCTGTATATGACTATGTAGTTTATTCGTGCTTGTTATTCTATGAAGTTATTTCTTTTGCAGTTTTAGTGATATATAGGAAGAATATGCCCAATATCACAAGACTTCTTGGAGCTATGGGGTTCAATTTCACTATTCTTACGGGGACTGTTGTCAGGTGGATGTTCCCAAGATATCTGCTTCTGGATACCTTCTGTCTTATAGCAATCATTATCATCTATCTGTCATTTACTAATCCTGATTTTTACTATGATTCCAAAACAGATGTATTTAATTCGGAAGCATTGACGTATTATGTTGATGAGATCAGATCATTCAGGTACAAGAGGTATATAGCCGTAGGACTTCATAATTACAAGGAGTTAAGGGAGGTATATGGCGCATCTAGTATGGATAAGGGGCTCAAGCTCATAGGTTCATATTTCAGAAATAAATACAAGAATCTGATTCCTTTTTACTCAAAAGAAGGAAGATTTGTACTTATCGGTAACAGAGATATAGAAGCAGATAAGATCATAGATCAGATCAATCAAAGGTTTAAAGAGTCATGGAATTTTAAAGATACTAAGATGTATTTTGAACCTGATTTCGTTATGACTGATGAAAATATGACTATAGAATCTCCCGAAAGGCGTCTTGAAGTCGGAATGGATATACTGGCAGACGATATAGAGCTGGTACCCGGTAATGTTCGCTATGTTGAAGATGCTGACGTAGAGAGAGTAGAAAGGGAAGTGTATATAAGAAAAACTCTGAAATGGGTCATTGAACATGAAACAGCAGAAGTATATCTACAGCCGATAGTTAGAGCTGATAATCATCAAATAATAGGTGCCGAAGCCCTTGCAAGGATAAGGGACAAGGATGGCAACAGGATCATGCCAGGCGAATTTATAAGAGTCGCAGAACAAAATGGTGCCATCAATCAGATGGGTGAGCAGATATTTAAAAAGACTTGTGAATATATCAAAGATAACTATCTTGAAAAGATGGGTATATCCTGGATCAATGTTAACCTTTCACCCACGCAGTTTATGAACAACTCGCTTGCTTTTAAATATAATTCGATCATAGAAAAAAGCGGAATAGATGTAGGCCTCATACATCTTGAGATCACAGAAGATGCTATGGTCGATCAGATGGTACTTTTGCGTCAGATACAAGCCATGAAAGAACGGGGATTTAGATTCGTACTTGATGATTATGGAAAGGGGTATTCAAATCTTGACAGGCTAAAAGATATACCATTTATAAATATCAAGATAGATATGGCTATAGTCAGGGATTATTGTAATAAGCCTGACGGCCTTCTTCCAAGTATTGTGCAGACTTTCAAGACTATGGGATTTACTGTAACAGCAGAAGGCATTGAGACTAAGGAGATGGCTGATGAGATGTACAAGATAGGCTGTGATTTTTTGCAGGGATATCTATTTTCACCACCTGTTCCGATTGAAGAGTTTAAGGATTACTGCGCTAGGCAATAAATACATCCCCTTAAACCTTAAGCCCTTGCTTTATTGACTTATAGAGCATGGGCTTATTTTTATTTTATTTATGTCGATAAACTAACTGTAGTATGTTGTTTAAATATTATTCCCCCACGCTGATTTTTATAGCAATGATCTAAACAAATGGTGGATTATGGCTGATTATAGATCTATTATTCCGGTTTCTGATTCCAATAAAATAGGAGCTAGATTTCGCATTTTACTATCACTTGCAGGAATAACAGTTAACGTCCTGCTTGCTTTTTTGATGAGCAGTTTGGGAAGTGATTTTTTCCTGGATACGATAGGAACTATTGTTGTTGCAGCTGTGGGAGGACTTTTTCCCGGAATACTAACAGGAGTTTTCTCAAACGCGCTGTATAGTCTCATTAATCAAGAAGCAGTATACTTTAGCTTTATTAATGCCTTTATAGCTGTTTTTACAGTATGGTTTATCAAGAAGGTTTCATTACAGAAGGTACGTTATCTTCTCTTATATGCGCTTGCAGTAGGTTTTGTATCAGGGACTATCAGTTCTATCATAAATTGGTACATACTTGACGGAGTTCAGATTGCCAGAAACTCAGATACAACTACTTCATTTGCTTCTTCGCTTGGGATAAGCCTTTTCTTTGCTTACTATATCTATATCATTATTTTAAATATATTAGATAAAGGTATTTCTATTTTCTGTGCATGGTTTATTTTGTCTATAATCCCACAGAGTATCCTTGAAAAGATAGAAAGAGGTAACTGGAAACAGACACCGCTTGATAATGAAGAGATTGCTGAACTCAAGAACTGGAGCCGGAAGATCAAGTACCATATGAGCAGAAGGTCTATAGCTATTGTTATGGCATCTTCTGTAATACTGGTCGTTGTAACAGGATGGATCGGTATCAGTATGTACTTCAATGGCGCTAGAGAAGAAAAGACTATTGACGCATATAATGCGCTGAGATTATCAGAAGATATCATAGATCCTTCTAAGATAGATTCGTTTATTGAAAAAGGTGAGGCAGCAGAGGGATATCTGGAGACTCAGGAATTACTCAAAAAGATAAAAGATAATACTCAGGCTATAGAGAATATGTTCTTCATAAGATTTGAAGAAGATCATGGTGTCAGGATTTTTGATCTTACTGGAGATGGTTCAGAAGAGATACCTTTGATAATCGAATATGAAGAGGAATTTTACGATCATCTGCCACAGTTTCTGGCAGGTGAAGTTGTAGAGCCTCTTGAGCATGGCGGGTGGAGAGACTGGAAGAGATCTATATTCTATCCTATCAGTAACGACAGCGGTGATGTTGTCTGCTACGGCGTTGCAGATGTATCGATATCAAACATGCAGGGATATCTCAAAGATTTTATAGTTAAGGCGACTATAATACTTTTGGGTTTTTTCATTCTGGTAACCGCTCATAATCTCTGGGTCACTAATGTTACTACAGTATATCCCATAAGAAGCATGGCCAAATGTGTAGGAGAATTCTCTAAACAAGGCTATGGACAGGAACAACTTGATAATAATGTCAGGAAGATCAGATCACTGAATATAGAGACCAAGGATGAGGTTGAACAGCTCTACAATTCTATCTGTGCCATGACTCTGAATCTGTCGGAACAGATGCGAGACCTTAGAAGACTGTCTGAAACGACTGCCAAGATGCAGGACGGACTTATCATCACTATGGCGGATATGGTAGAGAACAGGGACTCTGATACCGGTGCACATATTCAGAAGACTGCCGCTTATGTCAAGATCATCGTAGAAGGGCTCAGATCCAAAGGATATTATCTTGAAAAAATAGATAATAAGTTCGTGTCTGATGTTGTAAGATCAGCTCCTCTTCATGATATAGGCAAGATCAATATACCGGATGCTATCCTTAACAAACCCGGCAAACTTACTGAAGAAGAGTTTGAGGTTATAAAGACTCATACGACTATTGGGAAGAAGATAATGGAAGATGCCATTAGTACTGTAATGGGTGAAAACTACCTTAAAGAAGCCAGAAATATGGCAGCTTATCATCATGAAAAATGGGATGGGACAGGATATCCTGATGGCCTTCATGGAGAAGTCATCCCGCTGTCTGCTCGTATCATGGCAGTTGCAGATGTTTTTGATGCGCTTACGTCTCCGCGAGTATATAAGCCTGCATTCCCGCTTGAAAAAGCACTTACGATAATACAGGAAGGAGCAGGAAGCCAGTTTGATCCAAAATGCGTAGAGGTTTTTATGGAGAACTTGCCTGAAGTTAAGGTCATTTTGAGAAAGTATAATAAAGGTTTTTAAGGAGTAGCATGCTTAAGACAAGAAACTTTAAAAACTTAATAGTTGTGATACTTCTTTGGCTTGTAGCGATGTTCCTGCTTCTAACAAGTCTTGAACAGGTACATGCAAATGAAGTTCCGAACTCCGGTGCAGAAGAATCCGGCGCTTCAGGACTCGAGGCAATAGGAGGAGGCTATGCCGCTTCCGGACAACTTCAACAGGTTGGTTATGCTGCGCAGATATATGATGTATCCAATGGACTTCCTACATCCGAGGCCAATTGTGTGCTTGGCTCTAACGAAGGCTATATATGGATTGGAAGCTACAGCGGAATATTCTGTTATGATGGTACAACTTTTGAAAAGATAAACTATTGTGAAGGCCTTACAAGCGGTAGAGGTTTCTATCAGGATAGTAAAGGCAGGATATGGGTTGGCACCAATGATAATGGTGTAGTGCTAATGACCGGTGAGGATATGATATGGATCACATATAAAGATGGTCTGCCGTCTTCATCAATCAGAGTATTTGCAGAGGATGCAGAAGGCAATGTCTTTATAGGAACTACTGCAGGCTTATGCTATGCGGATCTTGATAATGCTATTCATATTGTTGATGACGACAGAATTAATGATGAGAGGATTCTTGGTCTTTGCAGTGATAGATCCGGAACTGTTTATGGTCAGACCAAGAACGGTATTGTTTTTTCCATAAAAGATAAAAAGATCGATAAGTGCTATTCAAGTAGTGATCTTGGATTAGAGTATCGAATAACAGCTATACTTACGGATCCTTATCATGATGGATATGTATACCTTGGAACCGAGAGAAGTAAGCTGTATTATGGCAAGTTTGGTGCCGGCATAAATGACATGAAGGCAATCAATATAGCTCCTATAGATAATGTTCACTGGCTCAACTATGATTGCCAAAGAGTATGGGTTTCATCTTCAAGTCAGATCGGGTATCTGGATAATACCGGTAGTTTCCGCCTTGTTAGCGATCTTCCTATGAACAGCGGAATAGAGATGGTAACCTCTGATTATCAGGGGAATCTTTGGGTGGCATCGTCTACTCAGGGTGTAATGAAGATAGTTACAAGTAACTTTGTAGATATGTCACAGAAAACGTCACTTCCAAAAACTGTGACCAATTCTACATGCCTTATTGACGGAACTTTGTATGTAGGTACAGAGCAGGGATTGTCTATCCTTAGTTCTGACAATCTTATCATTTCAAACAGCCTTACCAAGTTTATTGGAAGTACCAGAGTCAGATGTCTTATGGAGGATGATGAAGGCAATCTTTGGATATCAACTTTTGGTAATGAACTGGGGCTTGTGTGTTATTCCAGGGAAGGCGTTATTACAAACTATACAACAGATGATGGCATGCCCAGTAATGAGATAAGATGTACTATCCAAGGCAGAGACGGCTCTATTCTGGCAGGTACTAATATAGGTCTTGCAAGGATCAAAGACGGGATAGTACAGAGCATGGATATAGAGGATCCTTCTTTTAGAAACAAAGTATTTCTAACTCTTGAAGAGGATGAAGACGGGAAAATATATGTAGGAACAGATGGAGACGGAATCTATTGTTTTGATGGTGATAAGGCTTCAAAGCTTGGAAGAGATGACGGGCTTACAAGCGATGTGATAATGCGTCTTATGAAAGATGATAGCAGAAACGTATTATGGATAGTGACATCCAATTCTATCCAGTATTTAAAGGATGGGACTATATATCATGTTGATACTTTTCCAAGTAATTATAATTATGACATTGTTTTTGATGATCAGGACATTATGTGGGTTGTGTCATCTGATGGCATATATATTGTAAATGCAGATGAGATGATACAGGACAATATAACTGATTATAGAAAGTATACTCTGGCCAATGGTATAACCAGTAATCCCACCCCTAATGCATATAGTGAGTTTAACAGTGACGGAACTTTATATCTTGCATGCAGACTGGGAGTGTGCAAGGTCAATATCAAGCATTTCTACGAAGGCGAAGTTCCCATCAAGATTGCAGTTAAGTATGTGTATATCGGAGATGAGATGATATCTCCTGACAGCCAGGGCAAATACACACTTCCTTCAAGCGGTGGACGTGTAAGGATAGGACTGTCTGTTCTAGATTATTCTCTTACGGATCCTCTTGTAAAGATATTCATGGAAGGACAGGAGAATGATGGGATTCTGGTACATAAGAGTGAGATTCCGCCTATTGAGTATACCGGAATGCCTCATGGCAATTATACGCTTCATGTACAGGTACTTGATAATGCGACCAGAAATGTGTTCGTTGAAGAGACGTATACGATAACCAAGACAGCGCGTCTATTTGAACTTCCGGTAGTAAGGATCTTTGTTATTGTCATAGTAGCGTTGCTGACAGGATTTATCGTATGGAGAGTTCTTAACGATACTGTCATCAGAAGACAGTACAACGAGATAAGGCAGGCAAGAGATGATGCAGAGCGTGCCAACACGGCTAAGACCAGGTTTCTTGCCAATATGTCCCATGAGATCCGTACACCTATTAATACAATAATAGGAATGGATGAGATGATCTTACGAGAAGATGCTACGGATGTGCCCAGGGGATATTTCATGTCTATGATGAATTATGCCCTTGATATCAAGAATGCGTCAGACACACTCCTTGGTCTTATCAATGACCTTCTTGATATATCCAAGATAGAGTCAGGCAAGATGCATCTTGTAGAGCAGGAGTATGATACAGCAGAGCAGCTACGTTCTATTGTCTCAATGATCAGAGTTAAGAGTACTGAGAAAGAACTTATGTTTGACGTTGTGGTAGATGAACTTATGCCTAAGCGCTTCTACGGCGATGCAGGCAAGATCAAACAGATAGTCATTAACCTTTTGACCAATGCTGTGAAATACACTGAGAAAGGGTGTGTTGTACTAAGTATCTCCATGGATGAGCGAAACGGAGATACAGCAAAGCTGCGCTTTGTAGTCAAAGATACAGGAATAGGCGTCAAGCAGGAAGATATTGGCAAATTATTTGAAGCTTATGAAAGGCTTGATGAACAGAAAAACAGTGCGATCCAGGGAACAGGACTTGGACTTGATATTTCAAGAAGATTTGCAGAGCTCCTTGGCGGAACTCTTACCTGCGAAAGTGTATATGGCAAGGGATCGGACTTCATTCTATGCATAGAGCAAAAGATAGCTGATGATACTCCGCTTGGTCTTTTTATAGAGCATGACGAAACCTCAGATAAGGGACCGTATGTACCTTCATTTGTGGCTCCTGATGCGGATGTCCTTGTAGTAGATGATAACCCTATGAACCTTAATGTCATAAGGGGGCTTTTAAAAGCAACCAAGATATTTGTAACTACAGCATCCAGCGGTGAAGAGTGTCTTGAGAAGATGAAGACTACAAGGTTCAATATAGTCCTTCTTGATCACATGATGCCGGGGATGGACGGAATAGAAACAGTTGGTCATATAAGAGAAAATGATCCGGATATTCCGGTATATGCTCTTACTGCCAATGTTACAGTAGGCGAAGAGTTCTACAAGTCCAAAGGATTTACCGGATATCTGTCCAAACCTATAGACAGTAGAGTGCTTGAAAAGACTATCATGAAGCATCTGCCAAAAGAGATCATGTTCGAACCTGAAAAAACAGATGCTGTAGAACAGATAGACAGTATTCCTCCTGAACTTGAATGGATAAACGACGTAGAAGGAATTGACACAGATGAAGGTATCAAGAATTCCGGCGGTATATCACAGTTTATTTTCTCATTAAAACTCTTCCTTGATACTATAGAAGGTAATGCAAGGGTTATTAAAGATGCTTATGAGTCAGGTGATATAAGGCTATATACTATCAAGGTTCATGCACTTAAGAGTTCTTTCAGGATAATAGGCGCGTTGAAGATGTCCAAACTTGCTGAGAGTCTTGAAGATGCCGGCAACAAGGAAGATATGGAATATATTGACAGATATACTGATGAGCTTCTGGATAGATATCTTGAGTTTGAAGACAAACTTTCAAGGCTAAGTGAAAGTGATAAAGAGGATGACTCGGATAAGGAAGCCATTTCTGAAGAAGAGCTAAAAGATGCCTATGAAGCCCTTAGAGATGTGATACCACAGATGGATTACGATTCTGTAGAGCTTATATTAAATCAGCTAAAAGAATATAAGCTTCCGAAGGAAGATAAAGAAAAAATGACACAACTTGGCAAGATGCTCAAATCTTTTGACTGGGACGCAATGGAAAGCTTGATGAATCAGTAGGACCTTTTTTAAAGGAGAAGCCATGCCTAATAATCGAATGATAGTAATAGCAGAAAAAGAATCATTTATAGTCAGGGTTTTGGTAGAAAAGGCACAAAGCGCTAAGATTTTCTGCGAGTTTGTCAAAAGTGAAGTGGATGATATCAGTAAGAAGCTGGAAGGGGTGTCTCTTATCACCTTGTATCTGGCTGATTCGGCATATCCAAAAGAGGAAGTAATCCATTATCTTATCGATTCGATGGAGGAGAATGGAAGTCAGGTAATACTGATAGGCGAACAGCTGGATCTGGACCGTTTTGGAGGTCAGATTCCCAAACACCTTATCTATGCATCATTCTCACGTCCTGTTGACAATACCGTGTATACCAAAACAATATCTGACTATTTTGATAAGGTCAACAGCGGCGAATTCAAAAAGAGCATACTGGTTGTGGATGATGATCCTAATTACCTTTCTATTGTCAGAGAATGGCTCAAAGATACCTACAAAGTGTATATGGCCAACTCGGGACTTCAGGCCATCAAGTGGCTTGGTAAGAACTCTGTAGATCTAATACTTCTTGATCATGAGATGCCTGTTACCAGCGGGCCACAGGTTCTTGAGATGCTAAGAAGTGATGAGGAGACAAAATCTATTCCTGTAATGTTCTTAACGGGAAAAGGAGATAAAGAAAGTGTTATGAAGGTAGTGGCTTTAAAGCCTGAAGGTTATTTTTTAAAGAGCATCCAAAGGCAGGAGCTTCTTGAAAAACTGAATGAATTCTTTATTTTTCATAAATAGATAGGTGGCATATGTTTGAAGTGATAAGGTCATACCAACTTGATCTGATGCTCCTTTTGTGCGGAGCCTGCGGAATGATGACTGTCCTTCTTCTTATCACAAAATTTCTTGATAAGAAGAGGAAATGGTCTCTTATTTTGATGGAGATTGTTGCATTTTTTCTTTTATGGTTTGATAGACTTGCGTATATATATGCCGGTGATCCAAGCCCCAAGGGCTTTGTTATGGTCAGGATCAGCAACTGTATGGTATTCGTGCTCACATCAGGAGTTGTATGGTCTTTTAATATCTATATCTCCAATCTTCTCAAAAATGAAAAAGGCATCAAGATAAAATCAAAGCGTCTGGAAGTAGTAGGAGTGGCATCTGTTGCAGGAATGGTTCTTGCATTCATATCAGCATTTGTTGGGTTGTATTACTATTTTGATGAAAATAATACATATCATAGAGGTGACTTTTTCCTTATTTCTTATATAATCCCGATCATATGCCCTATCATACAGTATACAGTCATAAGAAAATACAAAAAGTATTTCAGTAAGCTTATTTTCTCATCAATGATCTTGTATATATATGTACCTATCATATGCGGGGTGCTTCAGATATTTACTTATGGTATATCAATAGTAAATATGGCTATGGTTGCGGTTTCTGTAAGTCTTTATATATTCACGTATCTAGATATTAATAATACGGTTGAAAGGGCTCATAATATCGAGATTCAGAATATGGAAGGCGAGAAGGAACGTATGCAAAGGCTCTTTGATCAGACGGCCAAGGCCTTTGTATCTGCTGTTGAGAAAAAAGATGATTTTGTCAAAGGTAATGCTGTAAAGATCGCGGAGTATGCCAGAAAACTTACGGCGCGCTGCGGCCTTGATGAAGAATATTGCAATATGGCGTATTATGCAGCTCTTCTTCATGACGTAGGACTTATCGGTATCCCTGACTCTGTTATCAAGAATGAAGACGATCCCAATGCATGGGATGCTGAGGCTTTCAGACAAAAACCCATTATAGGAAGGGAGATTCTTTCCAATATCAAAGAATATCCTTTTCTTAGTGAAGGAGCATATTACAGTCATGAAAGATA